>ERZ778497.75-NODE-75-length-88842-cov-7.446248_pt1 | contig 88842 bp, 96 predicted proteins | sample MGYA00509938_ERZ778497 | MGnify/ENA primary metagenome ERZ778497 (study PRJEB29527, sample SAMN07138969) | mouse gut metagenome | material: feces | host: mouse | place: China:Nanjing | collected 2016-01-25 ... | reverse complement strand
GTAAGGAGGAGAGAGGATGCAGGAATTTAAAAGAGCAACCTTCCACAAAGAATTCATCGATGAAGAAAATAATTCAGCTTCATTCGTATTTGAACCGCTTGAACGCGGGTTTGGAACCACAGTCGGCAATGCAGTATGCCGCGTGCTTATGACAAATTTGCCGGGAACAGGAGTTGTCGGATTCGAAATCGCCGGAACCGATCCGGACGCGGTCGTATCCAACGGGATCCTCGAAGATATGACAGGAATCATGCTGAATGTCAAAGCACTTCAATTCACAAGCGATCTGGATGAAGTCGGAAAGGTTCACATTACGAAGATCGGCCCAGCCATCATTACGGCCGCTGATATCGTCTGCCCTGAAGAAATTGATATTCTGGATCCGAATCAAATCGTTTGTACTCTTGAAAAAGATGCAGTCCTGGATATGGACTTATATATTGCAAACGGTATCGGATTCAAGAGCGCTGCTGAAAACAGGGAAGAATTCAGCCTTCCTGAAAGCGTGAGAGCAGTGGATACCTTGTTCACGCCGATCCGCTCAGCCGATTATCTCTCTGAACCGGCACTGATCGGACAGGACCAGAAATATGATAAGGTTCATATTAATTTAACTACAAACGGAACGATCACACCTCTGCAGGCAGTATCCGAAGCTGCCGATTTCCTCATAAAGGAACTGGACGAAATCGTTCCGCTCGCCAATCTTTCTCTTGAGGAAAGTTTCACGATGCAGCAGCCTCAGGTAGAAGATGCAAAGAAGACGAATACGATGATGATCGAAGATCTCGATCTTTCGGTTCGTTCCTATAACTGCCTGAAGAGAGCAGGAATTCAGACAGTAGAAGAATTGACCCAAAAAACTGAAGATGAAATGATGCATGTGAAGAACTTGGGCAAAAAGTCATTAAAAGAAGTGAAGGACAAAATGTATCAGCTCGGATTGTTCTTCAAATCGTATGAGTAGGAGGACAAGAATCCATGCGTAATCGTAAATTAGGCCGTACAGCTGACCATAGAAAAGCCATGCTTCGCAATTTGGCGACTTCTGTGATCCAGTATGGCCAGATCGAAACAACAGAAATGAAAGCAAAAGAAGTCAGTGCAGTCGTAGAGAGCCTGGTAAGCCTCGCCAAAAGAGGAGACCTTCATGCACGCCGTCAGGCAGCCGCTTATGTGCGGAACATCGAAGTGGATGAGAACGGAACGACCGCACTTCAGAAACTGTTCAACGAAATCGGACCGGAATATGCGGACCGTAACGGAGGATACACGCGTGTCGTTAAAACACGGATCCGCCGCGGCGACGCAGCCCCAATGGCCATCGTAGAATTTGTAAAATAATTTTTAAGCCGGATCTTCCGGCTTTTTAACTATAAGGAGAAAGGTATGCTTTTATCAGCACAAAACATCACACAGAAAATTAACGAAAAGGTTTTGTTTGATCACATCAATTTCTCGATCGGCCCAAAAGATAAGATCGCGTTGATCGGAGTGAACGGTACAGGAAAAAGCACGCTTCTAAAGACAATCGCAGCTCGTGACGAGCAGGCCGGACAGTTTGTGGTTCGATCCGGGCTCAGGATCCATTATCTGCCGCAGACCCCTTCATTTCACAAGGAAACGATCTGGGAGGAAATCACATTCATCAATTCGAAAAATCCTTTTCCGATCGAAGAATATGAATTAAAGAGCGCGCTGAATCGTTTCGGTCTGTATGACCATGACCGGAAAATATCCGATCTTTCTGGCGGGCAGCAGAAGCGACTTGCGCTTGCCATTGCTCTGATGTCCCGGTGCGATCTGCTTTTGCTGGATGAGCCGACCAATCATCTGGATGAGGCCATGATCGATTATCTGGAAAATCAGCTCATAAAAATGAACAGCGCCCTGCTCATGGTCACCCATGACCGGTATTTTCTGGATCGGGTCTGCACGAAGATCTTTGAGCTCGATCAAGGAAACCTTTATACCCATGAAGGAAACTATGAGGTCTATCTGGAAAACAAGCAGATCCGCCAGGAACAGGAGCAGCGCCAGAAAGAAGTCTACAACAATCTTTACAAAAAAGAACTGGCCTGGGTCCGTGCCGGTGTGCAGGCCCGCTCCACTAAATCCAAATCCCGTCTGGACCGTTTTGAAGAACTGCGGAACAAACGTTTTAAACAGCAGGAACAGATCCTTGAGCTGACCCATGTATCTTCCAGGCTGGGAAAACAGACGATCGAATGGGAAGATCTAGGTTTTCATTATCCCGGGCAGGAACCTTTGTTTACCGGTTTTTCCTACAATATGCTGCGCAATGACCGGATCGGGATCATTGGCAGCAACGGCTGCGGAAAAAGTACATTGCTGAAGATCTTTGCCGATCAGCTGCAGCCAGTCCAGGGAACGATCAAGCGAGGAACCACAGTACAGATCGGATTTTTCAGGCAGCAGGATGAAAATGTGGATCTTTCGATGCGCGTGATCGATTATATCGAAGAACATGCTGCCGTCGTAAAGATCGGGAAGGACTCCTATACCTCTTCCCAGATGCTCGAACGATTTCTCTTTCCGAAAGAAATGCATTATACGACACTCGACCGTCTATCGGGCGGCGAGCGCAGACGCCTGTATTTGTTAAAGGTATTGATGCAGGCTCCAAACGTGCTTCTTCTCGATGAACCGACCAATGATCTCGATCTTCTCACCCTGGACGTGCTCGAAGACTATCTCGACACGTTTCCTGGTATTGTCGTGGCCGTTTCTCATGACCGCTACTTTCTTGACCGGATCGCCGATCATACGTTCGTATTTGAAAACAGGCAGATCCATAACTATCCAGGCGGATACAGCGATTATTTGATACGCAAAGGGGAAGAGAAGAAAGAAGTACGAAAAAAGAACGAAAAAACACAGTGGAAAGTACGCAATACGAATAAGCTTTCTTATATGGAAAAACGGGAACTGGATGCGTTGCCGGGCGAAATGGAAGCCTTGGAAACCGAAATTGACGCGCTGAATGAGAAGATCATGCAGAGTACTTCGGATTTTGACGCCATGAATAAATATACGCTCGAACGCGACCGTAAGGAAGAAGAGCTCGAAACCAGAACACTGCGGTGGATGGAACTGGAGGAAAAGAAGGAACAGGTATGAAAAACACAGTCTGGACCAATCCTTTTACTGTATTTCTGCTCGCTTTTCTTTGCTGCGCCTTGTGGGGCAGCGCAGCCCCATTTATCAAATTCGGATATGAATTATTCTCCATTGATACCAGTCAGACAGGACAGATCCTCCAGTTTGCCGGAGCCAGATTTGCTGCAGCCGGAATTCTCGTGATCCTCGTTGGTTCTTTTGTATTCAAACATGCGCTCGTACCCGAAAAACAAGATATCGTACCTGTTCTCGTGCTTGCGTTCTTTCAGACGGCCGGGCAGTATTTCTTTTATTATATCGGTGTTGCTCATACGACTGGCGTGAGCGCAGCCGTCATAACAGGAACAGGAGCATTTATTGCGCTGCTGGTCGCTGCGCTTGTTTTTCGATATGAAAAACTCACGATGCTGAAAACGGCCGGATGCGTTCTCGGGTTTTTCGGGATCTGGATCCTGAATGGAATGAAGACAGGGTCGGGGTTTTCGGTTTCAGGAGAAGGACTTGTCCTTGTTTCCCAGCTGTTCAGTGCTTTTTCGGCTGCTTTTATCAAGCTCTTTTCGCAAAAACGCAATGCTGTGCTTTTGAGCGGATACCAGTTTCTTGCCGGAGGCATCATGCTGTCTGCGATCGGAATAGCGATGAGTCCGCACAGCACGCTGACCATGAACTGGCAGGGCGGGGGAATCCTTTTCTACCTGGCGTTTGTATCGGCAGCCGCTTACTCGATGTGGAGCTATTTGTTAAAATACAATCCGATTTCTAAAATAGGAATGTATGAATGCTGGATCCCGCTGACCGGGGTGTTATGGTCAGCCATCCTTCTGCAGGAAATTTCCCAGGCGCTTTCCTGGAATACACTGATCGCGCTGCTCTGCATCATCCTCGGAATACGATGTGTCAACAAGGAAGATACGATCTGAGTCTGCTAAAATAAAAGCAAAAAAAGGAGTATTGAGGATGGATGAAGAAAAAAAAGCGTCCGGATGGCATAAAGCGGCTGTAGTGATCGGACTGATCCTTGCCGGTGCCATGGTCGTTGCATTCGTACTGTAAAAAGAAAAACAGGATCAAGCATCCTATGGCTGAGCTTGATCCTGTTTTTTTAGTAACGAAAAATCACGAGCCACATCTTTTGGATAATGGGCATCGCTTGCGGTAATGATCTCGACGCCCTCATCCATGAGGATCTGGCGAAAGTCATCGTTCAGACCGACATCTTCATGATGATACCGGTAATGTGCGCCGGTATTGTCTTCCATTTTCACATGATGCTCTTTTGCGGCTTTCGCAAGCATATGATAGGTGGGAAGCAGATCATAACCGGCAGGATAATTATACATTTTTATAACATCCGGGTGGCCGATCTGCGTGAACAGACCGGATTCGATCGCTGCTTTGACACGGTCGTAGTAACGTTTGTAGATGGAGGAAATATCCTGCTTCTCCCAAAGAAGCTCTTTGGAAAAAGCATCCATATCATAAAGCAGACCATCGATAGAATGGACGCTGCCGACTAAAAAATCATAAGGAAATTTGGCAAGTATTTGTCTGAGAAACGGTTCGTTCTCCGGGCTGTAGCACACTTCCAGTCCGAATCTCACTTCGATCGGAAACGCTTCCTTTTTCATTTCTTCGATCAGGTTCTGATATTCCTTGATCGAATTCACCTGTTTTTTTTCAAACCATTCTTTCTGCTCCGCAGCACTCTCATAAACGCCCTTGTACATATCGTGAAATTCATAAAAGCGATGCGTATGATCAAGGATCTGAAGCGTTTCGATCCCTTTCTTTTGTGCGCTGCGTACAAATTCCCATACATATTCTTTTGTCAAGGGACCGTTTTCCAGATGAACATGGCCGTCGATCGTTTTATTTTTCATACACTTCTACCCGGACGATCCCATTGATCTTCCTGATCTTGTCAATCGATTCATCCGAAGGCTTGCAGTCAAGATCGAGGATCGTATAGGCAATTTCTTTTTTTGACTTGTTGAGCAGATTATCGATATTCGCATCTTCACGTGCAAGGCAGTCCGTGATCTGCGAGATCATTTTCGGCTTGTTGTCGTGCATGACACAAATGCGGTAATTGCCAGTGAACGGCGCAGAAGCATTCGGCATATTGACCGAATTGACGATATTGCCGCTCGTCAGATATTCCATGACCTCATCCGCGGCTTTGATCGCGCAGTTTTCTTCGGATTCCTCTGTACTTGCTCCTAGATGCGGGATCGGTACGACATTCGGATGACCGGCCAATAAAGGAGATGGGAAGTCGGTCACATAGACAGATACCTTGCCTGAATCCAGAGCCTCGAGCATATCTTCCTCGTTGACAAGGCCGCCGCGCGCAAAGTTGAGGATCTTGACACCATCTTTCATCAATGAAAGCGTCTCCTTGTTTATCGTGTTTTTTGTCGCATCCATCAAAGGAAGGTGAAGCGTGATGTAATCTGCAGTAGCGAACAGTTCCTTTTCGTCTTTCACGTGATTGACCCAGCGCGACATGCTCCACGCATTGTCAACAGAAATATACGGATCATATCCTTTGACCTGCATGCCGAAGCGAAGAGCCAGATTGGCAACCTGGATGCCGATGGCGCCGAGCCCGATGACACCAAGCGTCTTTCCGGTAATTTCGTTTCCCGCATATTTTTTCTTTTGTTTTTCGACATCCTTCGCCAGATTCTCGTTATCTGTCTGGGATTTGCACCATTCAATGCCGTGGTATACATCACGGCTGGCAAGCAGCAGTCCTGCAAACACGAGTTCCTTTACTGCATTGGAATTGGCGCCAGGCGTATTGAAGACCACGATACCGCGCCGCGTGCATTCATCCAGATCGATATTGTTCACGCCGGCTCCGGCACGCGCGATCGCCTTGAGAGAATCTCCATACGCGAGATCATGAAGGTTTGCGGAGCGTACAACAATCGCATCTTCCTGATCCAGCGCATCGCTGACTTCAAACTCTTCGGTAAAACGGTCAAGCCCTTTTTGGGCAATATTGTTATAGAGCTTAATTTTATACATATCTTTATTCCTTCACATTTTCTTCTTCGAATTTTTTCATGAATTCAATAAGCGCTTCCACGCCTTCAACAGGCATTGCGTTGTAAATGCTGGCGCGCATGCCGCCAACGGTCCGGTGTCCTTTGATATTCACGAAACCGGCTTCTTTTGCCTCCTTGACGAATTTAGCGTCCAGATCCTTGTCCCCTGTGACAAATGGAACGTTCATGTAGGAACGATCCTCTTTCGCAACAGGGTTTGAATACAGTCTGGAATGATCGATGTAATCATAAAGCATATCAGCTTTTTTGTGGTTGATCTTTTCCATATTCTCCAGACCGCCGATCTCGTTTTCGAGCCATTCGAATACGAGCCCGCAAATATAGATTCCATACGTCGGAGGCGTATTATACATGGAATTATTATCCGCGTACGTTTTATAGTTCAGCATGCTAGGCAGCTTGTCGTTGTCTTTAAGAAGATCCTTGCGGATGATCACGACCGTGACGCCGGCCGGGCCGATGTTTTTCTGGGCTCCGGCAAAGATGAGGTCATATTCGCTCACATTGACAGGTTCGCTCAGTATGCAGCTGGACATGTCCGCGATCAGCAGTTTTCCTTCGTGAGGCGGACGCTGTTTATATTTCGTTCCGTAAATGGTATTGTTTTCGCAAATATAAACGTAATCGCTGTCCGGCGTCAGATCGTCCTGCGTGATTTTCGGGATATACGTGAAATTGGCTTCCGCGCTGGAAGCGATCACATTTGTTTTGCCAAGCTTTTTATGTTCGGCGATCGCTTTTTTGGTCCATTGACCCGTGTTGATGATATCTGCCCCGTGTTCGAGAAGATTCATAGGGATCATGGAAAACTGGAGCGATCCGCCTCCCTGAACAAACAGAATTTCATAATCTTCCGGAATGTCCATCAAACGGCGCAGCCGGTCTTTTGCGGTATTGATAATGTCTTCGAATTCACTGGATCGGTGGGACATCTCCATGACACTCATTCCGGAGGAATGAGCATCCAGCATTTCTTCGCTGGCTTTGTTTAAGACCCATTCAGGCAAACATGCGGGTCCTGCACTAAAGTTGTAAACTCGTGTCATATTTTTTCACCCTGGTGAACTGTATCCACCTTTCCTTTCGTTAATGATAATCATTATACGATACTTTTTTTATTATGCAAGGTAAAACGTATAAAAAATAAGTGCAAATGTTTAAATACAGTAAACAATAATGGGAGAAAATGGTGAAAAAAATCTATATACAAATCATTTGCTTTCAATTCGATTTACAAAATATTTCAGGAAAGCATCCTGTTTGCACATTGAAACCGCTTTATTTATGATGGAATCAATAAAGTATAGGAGGAAAAATCATGGCAGATTTTTTTAAGAAAGCCGCGGAAGATATCAAAGACGGTTTTGATGATTTAAAAGACAGTGTAGAAAAAGAAGCGAAAAAGGTGGCTGCAGAACACGATGCAAAAGAAGCAGAACGCAAGCTGAAAAAAGCCGCTGAAAATGCGAAAAAGGATCTGAAGGACGGAGCCGACAAAGCAGTCGATGCTGCAAAAGAAAAAGCGAAAGATGCTGCCGGAACCGTGAAGGATGCCGTGAACAAAGTGGTCAATAAATAAAGAAAAAGCAGGACGATACGTTCTGCTTTTAAAATAGAAAAACCGCTGCATCAACCGCAACGGTTCGAAATTCAAAATATGGTGGAGCGTAGGAGGATCGAACTCCTGACCCCCTGCGTGCAAAACAGGTGCTCTCCCAGCTGAGCTAACACCCCACATCTGTTAACATTGTAAAAGAAAAAGAATTAAAAATCAACCCTGTTCTATGATAAAATAAATAAATAAAGAAACGAGGCTTATATGAGTAACTATAAAACAATTGCCGAAAACAAAAAAGCGCGTCATGACTATGAACTGTTTGACCGCTATGAAGCCGGGATCGAATTAAAAGGAACAGAAATCAAGAGCGTAAGAAAAGGGAAAGTTCAGCTGAAAGACAGCTATATTTCTTTTCATGACAATGAAGCGTTCATCAAGGAAATGCATATTTCTCCCTATGAATTCGGAAACCGCTTCAATCATGATGAAACAAGAGAGAGAAAACTGCTTCTGCACAAAAGCGAGCTCTTAAAACTTTCGCAGGCTGTACGGATCAAAGGGTATACGATCGTGCCTGTAAAGATCTATATTGCTCATGGCCTGGCAAAGATGGAAATCGCGCTCGCAAGAGGAAAGAACCTTCACGACAAGCGCGAATCGCAAAAGGCCAGGGATGCGAAGCGCGAGATCGAAAAAGCCATGAAGTACAGGTATTGATTCCTGTTCGCCATTTCATTATAATAATGGGACCGGGGGTGTTATCTGGCATTCGATGAGCAAGTGTTTGAATTCAGCCACAGCCGTGAAGGAACACGTAAAAACCATTACAAATTAAACGCTAAAACAAGAATCGCTAATGTATTTGGTGCAAACCAGAGCATGGCATTTGCTGCCTAATTAGACTAAGTTTGTCTTGCAGCCCGTATTTGCGAGTTCGCTTTCTTTTAGCAAATAGCGTGTGAAACAAAGAAGACCGGAATAAGAGTCGATCTGTTACTTATTCTTAAAACCGCAGATCATACCGTATGCTGAATTTGTCCGTTTGCCGGCATATGGACCGAAAACGGAACAAGCTGTAAACGCTGTCTTGTGGGACCTTGCTTAGACAGGAGTTCGATTCTCCTCACCTCCACCAGTAGACAATGATCGTGTCAGGTTTCTGGCACGTTTTTTATTGTTGGTGTCGAAATTCCAGGATAAATAATAAGAATTCCGTTCTTGAAACCAATGTTTCCATCGCTCTATACATTCAATAAAAATCTGATATGATGAAGGTGCCTAAAGAAGGGCATGAACAAAGGTTAAAACACAGAAAACAAACTGTGTTTGGTTCGGTAAAAGAAGATCCAGACGGTTCCTCGTCACAAAAGACGTAAAAATGAACTAAAACTGGATCGGAAGGCATCGGAAAAAGAAGCGTGTATGGTGTAAAGAAATCAAACAGAAGCGGTGCCAGAAAAACATGACGACCGGAAGGCGTCAATGAAAAGCTTGGAAGATTCGTTTGTCAACAGACAAAAACTAAACGGAAACGCATAAAACAAACCAAATAAATAAGCATGGATCTTCATACCGGACAATAACAAAGAGGGCAGTCAGAAAAATGATTGCCCTTTCTTTTTGTGAAATAAATGATACTATATTTAAAAAAGGAGAAGAACATTATGCTGGAAATAGGAAGTAAGGCCCCTGATTTTTTACTGCTGGATCAGGATGGAAAAGAAGTAAGCCTGTCGCAGTTCAAAGGAAAAAAGGTGATTTTATATTTTTACCCGAAAGATAACACGAGCGGCTGTACGAAACAGGCGTGCACCTATACCGAGCTGTATCCGCAGATCAGCGAAAAAGGAGCTGTCGTTTTAGGCGTATCCAAGGACAGCGTAGCCTCGCATAAAAAATTTCAGGAAAAATTCGGCTTCCCGTTTGATCTTCTGAGCGATCCCGACCATAAAGTGATCGAAGCATACGACGTATGGAAGGAAAAATCGATGTACGGCAAAAAATATATGGGTATCGTACGAAGCACATATCTGATCGATGAAGACGGTATGATCGAAAAAGCGTTCGAAAAAGTTAAACCGGCACAGGATCCCCAGAACATGCTGAACATTCTCTCCAAATAGAAAAGGAAATGGAATTTATGAGCAAAATTATTACAGTTTCCCGCGAATTCGGCAGCGGCGGACGTGAAATCGGAAAAAGGCTGGCCGATGAGCTCGGCTTTGCGTATTACGATCAGGAAATCATCAAGGAAATATGCAAGGAAACCGGCATGCATGACGGGTATGTGGAAGGGGTTGCCGAAAAAGCGCTCACGCTCGTAGCGACCCAGTTCGGGCACACCTTCTACAATCAGCAGCAGATCGACGTGCTCGTTTCCCAGCAGAAGATCATCCGGGATCTGGCTATGAGAGGCGATTGTGTCATTGTCGGACACGGCTGCGCCGAAATTCTTGCAGAGCTCGAACCGTTCAGCCTGTTCGTATATGCGGATATGGACGCAAAGATCGCCCGATGCCGCGAACGCGGCCCGGAAGACGAACGCCTGAGCGACAAGGAGCTCGTACGAAAGATCAAGGATGTGGATAAGAACCGGAAAAAGATCCATGAAATGATCGCGCCGACCCGTTGGGGCGACAAAGAAAACTATGATCTGTGCATCAATACGACACACGTCGAAATAAAAAAGATCATCCCTTGCATTGCCCAGTACGCGAAAGCCTATTTCGGATAAAAAAGAAGCAGAGACTGCTTCTTTTTTCGTGCTTTATTTTAGTAATATGCGCGGTTGCCCACATACTGCGAACTGCCGAAACCTAAAATCAGCGTGAACAGGAACGGAAAGAAATACAATCCAAGCGCAAACCACATGCCGTGGCCGTAGCTTGCCGAAAGCTTGAAGGCAAGATTGCACAGGATGAGCAGCTGAACAAATCCGATGATCCATGCTGCATAATACATAAAACCGTTCGCATCGCTGGCAGAAGCGCCCATAAATCCGGAAACAACCGTTAAAGCGAGCCAGATCCAGAAATACATTCCCTGCCAGGAAATTTTAAAGGCGATATACAGATTGTAAAGCGGGATGAGAGCTTTCCATCCGGCTTCTCCGGCTTTATCGAACATTTTCCATGCGCCGATCGCTACAAAAATATACCAGACCAAAGCGAGCACCCCATATCCCATATTGAATGTCGTAAAAAACATAATACTACCTCCTTGATAATTCAAATATACGAATTTCCAGGACTGAATTCTATTTAGATGCTTTAGGTAAAAAATCAAATGTGCGGGCTTCTTCAAAGCTGAATTTCACACCATTGTATGGTATAGTAAAGCTAATCAGAAACATCAGCCTATGGAGGTTAGAACATGATCAAAAGAATAGGTATCTTAACTTCCGGCGGAGACTCGCCGGGAATGAACGCGGCAATCCGTGCCGTAACACGCGTCGGATTGAATGCGGGACTGGAAGTATTCGGCATCTATAATGGATACAAAGGGATGGTAGAAGGGTATATCGAACCTTTGACCCGTGAAGATGTCAGCGAAATCGTGAATCGCGGAGGAACGATCCTCGGCTCTGCCCGTCTGCCGGAATTCAAGGACAGCGATGTCCGCCAGAAAGCAATTCGCCAGCTCGAAAAAAGAGGAATCGAAGCTGTTGTCGTGATCGGCGGGGACGGATCCTATCGCGGAGCCCTTTCCCTGACGGAAATGGGAATCAACTGTATCGGTCTGCCGGGAACGATCGATAACGACATTACGTGCACGGATTTTACGATCGGCTTCCAGACGGCTCTGGAAACAGTCGTGGATGCAGTCGATAAACTGCGCGATACATCCAATTCGCATCATCGCTGCTCCATCGTGGAAGTCATGGGCAACCGCTGCGGCGACCTGGCTCTCTGGGCCGGAATTGCGTGCGGAGCCGAAATTGTCGTGACAAGCGAAACAGGATTTGATGAAAACGAAATTCTTGACCGCCTGCGCGACCTTGACCTGATCCGCAAGAAAAAGCATGCTATTATCGTGATCAGCGAGAAAATTACAGACGTTCATCAGCTGGCAAAAAAGATCAGTCTGAATACCGGCTTCTCGGGAAGAGCGACCGTACTAGGCCATATTCAGCGAGGCGGATCGCCATGTCCGTTCGATCGTATGCTGGCTTCGCAGATGGGAGAAAAAGCGGTCGACCTGCTCATGCAGGGCATTGGCGGACAATGCGTCGCCATCCGCGACAACAAGATCGTCGCGTATCCGATCGAGAAAGCGCTTTGCATGCCTGCAGAGTCAAGAAAACCATTGACAAATCTATTCGAACGTTTAGGATAGAGTAGGTGTGAGTTTTTTTAAGGAAGGAAAAGGATTACTAGAAAGGAAAAGTATGGAAAAAAAGACAAAAATTGTATGTACTATTGGGCCTGCAAGCGAAAACAAGGAAACCTTGACGAAACTTGTGAATGAAGGTATGAATATCGCGCGTCTGAACTTCTCTCACGGAAGCTACGAAGAACACGGAGAACGTCTGAAAATGATCCGTGAAGTATCAAAGGAAACGAAAAAACCGATCGGTATCCTTCTTGATACGAAAGGACCGGAGATCCGTTTAGGAGATTTTGAAAACGGAGGCGTCGAGTTTGCCGAAGGCGATGAAGTAACGATCGTAAAAGAAGAAGTGCTTGGAAACAAGGAACGCTTTACTCTGCGCTGCCCTGAAGTATTCAATGATGTAAAAAAAGGCGACTACATTTTGATGGATGACGGAAAAATGCGCGTCGATATCACTGAAGTGGAACCGGGAAAAACGATCAAAGGCGTTGTCGCAAACCCTCATTTCCTGAAGAGCAGAAAAGGATGCAACCTGCCGGGAATCATTTTGAGCATGCCTTTCATTTCCGATAAGGACGAGGCGGATATCCGTTTCGGTGCCCAGAATGATGTTGACTACATCGCAGCAAGCTTTGTTCGCCGCAGAGAAGATGTTCTCGAGATCCGCAAGATCCTGATCGACGAAAACAAGGACAGCATCCAGATCATCCCGAAGATCGAAAACCAGGAAGGCTTTGATAACCTGCGCGACATTCTTGAAGTCAGCGACGGAGTCATGGTCGCCCGCGGAGATCTGGGAGTCAACGTATCCCTCGAATACGTACCGATCTATCAGAAGCAGATGATCAAAATTGCCAACGAAATGGGAAAACCGGTCATCACAGCGACCCATATGCTCGAAAGCATGCAGGACAATCCGCGTCCGACACGTGCGGAAGCAAGTGACGTGGCAAATGCCATCATGGACGGAACTGACGCGATCATGTGCTCAGGAGAAACTGCCGCAGGACACTACCCTGTGGAAGCCGTACATACAATGACAAAGATCGCCAATGCGATCGAACCAATGATCCCATACAAGGAACGCCTGAAACAAGGAATCAAGTCAAGCCGTCGTACGATGAACGATGCGATCGCCATTTCTGTGGCGGATACTTCGCTTGCGATCGATGTGAAATGCATCATTGCGTTTACCCAAAGCGGAAATACGGCCAAACGTCTGGCAAAATTCCGTCCGGAAGCGCCGATCATCGCCGTATGCTTTGACAGTGTGACAGAGCGTTCGCTCCTTCCTGTATTCGGCGTCTTCCCTTATGTGTCGACCTATCAGAACTCGCAGGAAAACGATGTGCAGCTTGCCCGCAATATTGCACAGGAATACGGATTCAATAAAGGAGACAATATCATCGTAGTGGCCGGCTATCCGGTAGGCAGCGGAAGCACGAACATGATGAAAATTGTTCAGATTTAATTTGCGATTCGAAGATCTCTCGTAAGAGGGATCTTTTTTTGTTACAATGAAAGAAAGCGAGGAGTTTTGTATGAAAAAATTTATAGGAATCGATCTGGGAGGGACGAACGTCCGCACAGCCATGATCGATGAAGAAGGAAAAGTTCTTGATGTAAATAAGAGCGCTTCCAATCCGGAATTAGGACCTGAGCATGTCGTCGACACGATCGCCGCACTTGTAAAACAGCTCGATCACTATGAGGAAGCAGTCAGTGCCGGGATCGCCGTGCCAGGCCTGATCGATCCGGAAGCAGGAACGATCACAGCAGCCAATAATCTTGCGCTGCTCGTTGACTATCCGCTCACCGCATCCTTGTCGCAGCAGCTTCATGGCATTCCGGTATATCTTGCCAATGACGGCAAGGCGGCTGCTGTCGGGGAAGCGCTGGCAGGAGCCGGAAAAGGAAAATCCGTCGTCTACTATATTACGGTGTCGACAGGGATCGGCGGCGCAGCCGTCATCGATGGCCAGGTCCTGATGGGACGTCATGGCTTTGCCGGCGAAGTAGGCAATATGATCGTCAATCAAAGAGATGACAAGGCAGGGATCATGAATAAAGGGGCGGTCGAAACATCAGCGAGCGGGACCGCGCTCACCCGCAAAGGGCAGAAGAGGATTGATCCGTCCATTCAGCATGCCGGACAGGTTTTTGATCTGGCCAGGCAGAAAAATGAGCAGGCCATGCAGATCGTCGATGAAATGACCGAAGATCTTTCGACCCTGCTTTCTTCCGTAGCGCTTGTCATGGATCCGGATGTGATCGTGCTGGGCGGAGGCGTTATGAAAGGGAAAGACGTTTTCTTCTCTGACCTGAAAAATAAGTGGCAGGACAAGATATTCGACGCCATGAAAGATACGCAGCTTGTCGAGGCCGGACTGGATGAGCCGGGGATCATCGGGGCCGCAATGTATGCGATGACCTGCAATATGGACTAGACCAATTGGAATAATTGGTCTTTTTTTGGTATAACCCGATTTTTGCTGAAAGCGATATCATTCAGCTTGTATTCCGGCATTCGAATGTGTTTAAATGAAATCGACCAAAAAAATACCATAATTATGCGTCAATTAAAGTGAAAATCTGTAAAATAATAGATTTTGTAGTTGACAAAGCGCTTACATTGAAGTTTAATATTGGTATAGACCAAGTGAAGACTTGGAGAAAGGATTTTAATAATATGAATGGTTTTTTAAACTGGATGGAAGAGCATTTCATGCCTGTTGCTGCCAGAATCGGTAACCAGAAACATCTTGTTGCGATTCGTGATGCTTTTATCGCGATCATGCCGATTACCATGGTAGGAAGTATCGCGGTACTGCTCAACGTATTCTTCCGTGATCTGCCGAATTCATGGTGGGGCGATGGAAACTCTTTCGTGGCAGCTATGTCGCCGCTCATCAGTGTCAATGGAAACGTGTACTTCGGTTCCATCGTTATTTTGTCTCTTGCATTCTCGTTCGCGTTAGGATATCAGATCGCGAAGACCTACAATGTAAACCCGATCGCCGGCGGAGTTATCGCGTTCTCGGCTGTCGTTACATGTATGAATCAGAGCGCTGCATTCGACTTTACGCTTCCAGGCGTTGATGCAGGCAGTCTCGATGCCCTGAAGGCTCTTGGCGTAGATGCCGTAGCTTCCGGCGATGCAGTCAATATTTCCGTTTCCGGATGGGGTTATATGGGCAGCGGTTATACTGGCGCAGGCGGATTGTTTACCGCACTGATCGTCGGACTGCTTTCCTCTCTGATCTATGTAAAATTAATGATCCATAAAATTACGATCAAAATGCCGGACAATGTGCCTCCTGCAGTAGGTAATGCGTTTGCCGCCATTATTCCAGGATGTGTCGCAATTTACGTTTTCGGTATCATCACACAGATCTGTGTGGGAGCAGCCGGAATGTATCCGAACGAATTGATCCAGAAATGGATCCAGGCTCCGTTGATGGGTCTTTCCCAGAATATGTGGAGCGCGATCCTCGTATCGTTCCTTGTTCAGCTGTTATGGTTCTTCGGTCTGCACGGATCCAATGTCATGGCACCGTTCATCGAAGGTGTTTATACTCCTGCGCTGCTGGAAAACCTCGCTTATTTTGAAGAACATCATACAACAAAAGGCATGCCTTATGTATGGACACGCGGTTCGCTGGATGCGTATGCCCAGATGGGTGGTTCCGGTGTAACATTAGGTTTGCTCATCGCGATCCTGATCTTCTCGAAACGCAAAGATGTGCGCGAGGTCGGAAAGCTCGCAGCACCAATGGGTGTATTCAATATCAATGAGCCGATCATCTTTGGTCTGCCGATCGTGTTGAACCCGATCTATCTGATCCCATGGCTTCTTGTTCCGCCAGTATGTACGCTGATTGCCTACCTGTTCACGGTTGGCGGAATCATCCCTCCGGTTTACGTGCAGGTTCCTTGGGTAATGCCGGTAGGTATCTATGCGTTCCTGGCAACAGGCGGAAGCATCATGGCCGGAGTTGTCGCACTGATCAACCTGGGTGTTTCATTCCTTATCTGGACACCGTTCGTATTGTTAGCCAACAGAACACAGGAAGTGGAATAATTATTTGAATGACACGAAAAGGAAGGTTGGCCCTTCCTTTTTGTTTACTTGACAAGGGAGGATCTATGAAAGATACAGAACAGCCGAAAAAATGGGGATCGTGGGAATTGTTCGTGATTGCCCTGGGATTCCTCGTGATCGTGACGGCACCTATGTATGACAAACCGATCATGATCGTGATCGAAGGTCTGACTATCGTTCTGATCGGCGTGCTCATGATGCGTGTCAGCCGGAAAAATCAGGAACTGAAAAACCGGAAAATGCGTCCGAAGCCGAAAAACTATAAACCAAAATATCAGCCAAAGAAAAAATAAGGAGAGAATAAAAAAATGCGTAGATTAGGAATTTCTATTTATCCGGAACATGCTTCGCTGGAAGAAAACAAAAAATATATCGATCTGGCTTCAAAATACGGATTTAAGCGGATTTTCACATGTCTGCTTTCCGTGGACAAGCCAAAGGATGAAGTGAAAAAGGAATTTAAGGAAATGATCGATTATGCCCACGACAAAGGGATGGAAGTGATCATGGATGTCGCGCCGTATGTATTTGAGCGTTTAGGGATCACTTACGATGATCTGTCCTTTTTCAGCGATATCCATGCTGACGGGATTCGTCTTGACGAAGGATTTGACGGTCAGAAGGAAGCGCTGATGACATTTAATCCGGAACACCTCAAGATCGAGTTCAATGCCTCGATCGATAATAAATACATAGAAAATGTACTGAGCTACAAGCCGAATACGGATTATGTCCTGACATGCCACAACTTTTATCCGCAGCGTTACAGCGGACTGAGCTATGACACGTTCGAGAAAACTTCGAAAGCGATCCGCAAGCATAATCTGCCGATCGCAGCATTCGTATCGAGCCAGCAGCCGGGAACGTTCGGACCATGGAACGTATATGAAGGACTGTGCACTCTGGAAATGCATCGTGATCTGCCGATCGATCTGCAGGCACGTCATCTGTTCGCGACCGGCCTGGTCGATGATGTGATCATCGCCAACTGTTTCGCATCTGAAGAAGAGCTCAAGGCGCTTTCGGAACTTGAACCGGGAAAACTGACGTTCCGTATCGATCTGGAAGGCGAGCCCAACGAAGCCGAGGAGAAGATCATCTTTGAACATCCGCATTTTGTACGCGGAGACATGAACGAATATTCGGCCCGCAGCACGATGCCTCGGATCACATTCAAGGATGCGTCGATCCCGCCGCGCAATACAAGAGATCTCAAGCGCGGAGACATCGTGGTCGTCAACGACAATTACGACCGCTATAAAGGCGAACTTCATGTGATCCTGAAAGATATGCCCAACGATGGCAGAAAAAATGTGGTCGGACACCTGCCGGAAGAGGAACAGGTTTTACTGAACTATCTGGATGCATGGAAAACGTTTGCATTCAAGAAATAGTGAAAAAAGTCAACAGGACTGTTGGAATGAAATTTTGGCTTGTACGTTCTTGTTGATCGCATCGATAGAGAGGAAATAAAATGAGTATGAGCAAGCCTTTGTATCAGCAGATAAAAACGCAGCTGCTGCAGAAGATCAGCTCTATGCAGCCCAATACGGCAATACCGGCAGAACGTACCCTGGCATCCGAGTTCAATGTATCCCGTATGACAGTCAGAAAAGCCATCGACGAGCTTGTTGATGAAGGAATGCTGTATCGGGATAAAACACGAGGCACCTTCGTTTCCGGCAGAGAGCTGGTAAAAAAGAACAATGTAGCTACTCTAATAAAAGAGGATACGACCCATGTGCTTTACATGAACCGGCGGACTTTTGAAGAGATCGCACCGATCCTGAATCTTCCTGTGTATGAGGAAATTGTCCGTATCGTTTTCGAGTGCGTGCGGGATCACGATGTTCTGCGGATCGATGAAGTATATACAGCGTCCTCGTATTACCGCGAGGAAATCGGAAACATAGAGAAAGTGCTGAGCATCATCAACAGCCAGGGCAGCTACCGCATTACCCATACCTTCATTCCGATGCTCGTACCGGTCCAGTTTATCAATCTGCTGAATATACCGATGAATACGCCGATCATTATGGTGCGTTCGATTTACCGGGAAATGAACGGAAAGATCATTCTGATGAGGAAAACCTATTATAACCCGCTAAAAGACACGATAGAAATTTCCAATTGAAAGGATCTGTGTTAGAATAAGGACATTCTGAAAAAGATTAGGGAGGAAGCTGGAATGATCGAAGTAAATCTTGAAATGGAGGTTACTCCTGAAGAGCTGTTTGATGTTATTGTTCCGTCAATTTTATACGATATCAAGGAAAGCACAGGAAAAACCGTAAAAGTAAATCAGCTTCATGATAACTACACATACAAAAAGAAGCTGAAATCCAAAATGGGAAAGGAAGCGGGAGTACGCGTGACGATCACCCGTTTTGAATACCCGGTCGTTTACGAGGCAAAATTTGAATCCGCCTCCGGCGACAATCTGATGCGCTATGAAGTAGAGCGTCTGGAAAATGGAAATAGCGGTCTGTCCTATGTGGAGGATTTTGCCGGAAGCGGCAAGATGGCGGCCATGAATGGATGGCTGATCGGCCTTGTGTATAATCATAAAGCGAAAAAAGATATCGCTAAACGTCTGCGTGCCATGGAAAAATCAATCATTGATAACCGGGCATTGGATGATGATGAATTTCTCAAGGAAACGGAAACATCGGAAAACGAAAATTAAGTGCTGCAAAGCACTTTTTTTGAGCATACCAATCACATAAAAATTCCGAAATCGTTATGATGTAAACAGGTGATGCATATGCGCAATATGATGAACAGAACAGAAAAAAGAGATTGGATCCGCGGTCTGTTTTTAGTGCTGTCTCCAATAGGAAGCTCGCTGCTGTTTTTATTCATCCGCAGCCAGCAGACCATAGTCGGCGACGAGATGAACATGTACATGTCATCGAAAAGTGCGCCGCTCGTGTATTTGTTTTTCGGGATCTGCCTTGTATTATGGGTCAAGCTGTATGAAAAACGGCCGAACAGACTGTTCGGATGGATCCTGGTCATCGTGCAGAGCGTACTGTTCTTTACCGGCTGTCTGCACATGATCGCTATCGAAAGCGCGTTGCCGGCTATCCTGATCTGGATCGGTACAATGGTCACGATCATCCTTCTTTCCTAAACAAATTAAAAACAGGAACTTACGCTTGAATAAGTTCCTGTTCTTTTTATCAACTATAGGCAAGAAGAATCCCACCTCTTCAGATGGGGGAGGATGTCACTCGACTGCTTTTAATGATTCGACCATCTTGATCTTCCTGAGCTTGAACTTCATGACAAAGTTCACTATCAGGGCAAAGAAAATAGTCATCAAAAAGGCAATGAGGAAAGATTGCGGCAGGATCGTGCGGCCAAACATGATATCATCCAGCTCAGCCAGATTCATGATCAGATGATGCAGCCCGATCCCCACACCAAGACCAAGCAGGGAGCCGATGACAGCCAGTATGACGCTTTCCCGGTTCACATACGCATTGACCTCTTTTTCCGTGAAACCAAGGACCTTGATCGTCGCGATCTCGCGCATGCGCTCCGAAATATTGATATTGCTCAAATTGTAGAGCACCACGAACGCCAGGGCCGCAGCCGAAATCACAAGGACGACCACGATCATCCGGATCGAGCTGATCATATTCAGGAAGTTTTCTTCAAGAGCCGAGTAAAAGGTAACGCTCTTGACATCCGGGATCTCCATCAGCTGATTGCCAAGCCTGGTCTGCGCTTCTTCCGAAGTGTCACGCAGCTGCAGCAGATAAGTCAAGGTAGGAGTCTGGGTCGTTTTCCACGTTTTGAATTCGCTTTCTGTCACATACATCTGATGGCCGATATAATTTTCGAAAATACCAAGCACCTTCGCGCTCAGCTCTTCGCCATCCAGATCCTTGAAATGAAGCGTGTCTCCGATATTCAGCTCCATTTTGCGCGCCATCTTTTCAGAAATATAAATGCCGCCGTTTTTCAGGCTGATCGGATCGTGACCTTTCATCGTGCGCAAAGTCGTGAACTGATCAAAACGGCCGATCTGCGAATCCGGGATAATATGAACCGTTCCCGACATGTCCTTGTCGTCGATGGTCAGCTCGACACTCAGGTTTTGTTCCGCGAACACTTCGCTGACATCATTTGTCTTCTCGACCTTGCTCAGTTCGGCACCGCCTTCGCCATCCAGAGTTACCGAGGCATCCATATGGTAGATTTCGTCATACTGCAGATGCACGATATCCGAAATAGAATCATTGATCCCGAAGCCGGCAACAAGCAGGGCCGAACAGCCCGCAATTCCGATGACCGTCATCAAAAAACGCTTCTTGTAACGGAAAATGTTACGGATCGTCACCTTATGCAGGAACGATACACGATTCCATATGGCCGGAAACCGTTCGAGAAGGATCTTTTTGCCCGCCTTGCCGGCTTTCGGACGCATGAGCTGGCTCGGGACCTCGAGCAGCTCCTTCCAGATCGAAAGGAAGGTCGCCAGCAAAGTGATCCCTGTTACCGACGCGCTGGCAGCCAGCATGAGGCCCGGCTGAAATTCAAACTGGATCTGATCGATCAGATACATCGTATTCCACGCATAGAAAATAATGTAAGGGAACACGAACATTCCGATCGCGCAGCCAATGATCGAACCAAGAATGCTGGCAAGAAAAGCATACATCAGATATTTCATGGCAATCTGCCATTTGGAATAGCCCAGAGCCTTCAATGTACCGATTTCCGTACGCTGTTCATCGACCATACGGGTCATGGTCGTCATGCACACCAATGCAGCCACAAGAAAGAAGAACACCGGGAAGACGGAAGCGATCCCGTCCATGCGGTCAGCGCATGCTCCGTAGTCACGGTAGGAATACAGAGAATCCCGATCAAGCACGATCCATTTTCCGTCCAGATCATCGATCTTTTTCTGACCTTCACTGATCTGCTCTTTCGCTTTTTTCACTTCGTCGTCCAGCTTTTTCTGGCTGGCCTCGATTTCCTGTTCTCCCGAAGCCAGCTGACGGCGCGCCGCCTCGACCTGCTGCACGCCCGAATCGTACTGCGCCTGGGCCGATGCGAGCTCATCATAGGCAGCCGTCAGCTGAGGGTAGGCAGCCAGCAGCTGGGCTCTTTGTGCGATAAGCTGCTGTTTCTGCGCGCTGGCCTGCGTCAGCTGCGAAAGACCCTCTTCGATCTGAGCGATCCCGCCATTGATCTGATCAAGTCCGGCATTCAGTTCCTGCAGCTGGCTTTCATAGACAGGCAGCTGTGCTTCCTGTGCCTCGATCTGAGCGATGTCGTTTTCGATTTCGGCCTGCGAAGCAGCCAGCACGTTTTTCTGTGCAGCAAGCTGCTGTCTTGTTTCTTCCGGCAGATCCGGGGCAGCAAGCTGTGCTTCGATCTGAGCGATGCCGTCCTTTATTTCAGAAAGCTTAGCTGCGAGGGCTTCTTTTTGGGCGGCCATCGCGCTGATCTGGGCAATTCCTTCCTCAAGCTGTGCTTTCTGATCTGAAAGCGTTTCTTTCTGCGCATTGAGTTCTTCGAACTGCTTCTGCAGACCGGGAATTTTCTGTTCCTGCGCGCTGATCTGAGCGATCGCCTCGTCAAGTTTTGGCAGATTTTCATCTGCGTCAGCTTTGTTTTTCGAATATTCGGCCCACCCGGAGTCGAGCTGTGCTTTGGCGCCGGCCAGTTTGTTTTCCTGCGCGGCGAGTTCGGCTTTTCCGCTTTGAAGCTGTTCTTTCGCCTCCTTGATCTGCTTCTGGCCATCTTCCATTTTTTCGAGAAGTTCTTTCCGGGCATTGTCGATCGTCTTCTGCTCGGACGCGATCTGCGCTTCGACCTGTTCATCCGCAATGCTTTCGATCCGCTCGAGCACCGGATCGACCACATCAAAGTAGGCATCGGCGTATGTATTCAGCTGCCTGGCACCTTTGACCGTTACATCCACTTCGGTATAATAATCAGTTTTAAAATCGGCTTCCGGAATGAAGATAAAGGAATTGACCGAGCCGGATCCGATCGAGGAAGTGCCTTTTTCGTACGAAAGGTAGCGCGGCCAGTAGCACGTTCCGACCACTTTGTACTCGTCGTATTTCAAGGAATCGCTTAGTGGTTCTTCTGTACCCGAATACAGCTTGATCGTATCGCCGATCTTATAGCCTTCAAATAGTTCATTCTGTACATTGGGCGCTTCAAGAAGGCACTCTTTATCGTTTTCGGGCATCCGTCCTTCTACAAGGCGGATCTTGTTGATCGTGCTGTTATCGGGCAGCGAAAAGATCTTGTATACCAGTTCGCTGGCACCAAGCCGTGTCAGCGCATCCATCGAATGGAGAGCCTGTACATTTTCGACACCATCGAGCTTTCTGATCGCATCGATATCGGATCGGCGCAGGCCGATCGTCGAGAAGACCTGAATGTCCTGTGTGTCGTATTTGTCGAAGTAGGTGTCCGCACTGTATTTCATGTCCGGCGCGCTCGCTTTGATTCCCGCAAAGAACGCTACCCCAAGCGCTACAATGCATAAGATGGAAAAAAAACGTCCCAGCGAATGCCGGATCTCGACAAAAAGATCCTTCCAGAGAATTTTCGGCATCAGTATTCGATCCGTTCTACATCCATAGGGTGTGGATTGATTTCGATGCTTTCGATTTTTCCGGAACGTACCTTGATGACCTTGTCGCCCATTGGAGTCAGAGCCAGATTGTGGGTGATGACGATCACGGTCTTGTGCTGCTGTCTGCACGTGTCCTGAAGCACTTTGAGCACCTGCTTGCCGGTCACGTAGTCAAGGGCGCCGGTCGGTTCATCGCACAAAAGCAGTTTCGGATTTTTTGCCAGTGCCCTGGCGATCGCGACCCGCTGCTGTTCTCCTCCGGAAAGCTGGGCCGGGAAATTGCTGATCCGGTCCGTCAGTCCGACCATGTCGATCGTCTTTTCGATATCGAGCGGATTCTTAGTGATCTGGGTCGCCAGTTCCACGTTTTCTTTCAATGTCAGGTTCTGGACCAGATTGTAAAACTGGAAAACGAATCCTACATCATAACGCCGGTACAATGTCATCTGTTTTTCGCTGTAATCGGAAATGACGCTGCCGTCGACAGTGATCTGTCCGCTCGTCACCGTATCCATGCCGCCAAGCAGGTTCAGGATCGTGCTTTTTCCGGCACCGCTGGCGCCGGCAATGATCACGAACTCGCCTTCCTTAATGTCAAAGGTGACGCCGTTGAGGGCGTGGATCTCGACCTCGCCCATCTTGTATGTTTTTTTCACGTCTTTAAAAGAAATAAAGCTGCTCATATGATAACCTCTTCTACTGGTGTCTTCTGGACACTTCACCTTACCCTATATTATAATGGTGTTCTTTTTAATGTTCCACGGCTACCTCAACAAATTTGTGTTGGTAGTTTGTCATGATTCGTGATACCATTCATGATGATTATAAGATCCAAAGGAGAATAAAATGAAAGTTAAAGTGATTACTGACAGCGGTTCAGGTCTTTCGAAGCAGAAAGCCAATAACCTGGGAATTGATTTTTTACCTCTGCAAGTTATCGTAAATGAACATACATATTTAGACGGCATCGATCTCGATATCGATGATCTGTACGATTACATTGAACAGGACGCAAGCGTACAGACCTCGCTGCCGCCATTAGGGATGATGGAGGACCTGCTCGAAAAATACGAAGAGGATGGTGTGACGGATGTCGTTCTGATCACGCTTTCCAACGGCTTATCGAGCACGAACAATACGTTTCAGGCAGCGGCCGGCCGCCACGGCATCAAAGTGCATACGCTCGATCTTTATACGACGCTGGCTGTGGAGAACTACTGCGCCATAGCAGCAAGCCGTCTCAATGATCAGGATACAGATCCGGAGCAGATCGTTGCGCAGCTGAAAGAGAGCATCGATCATTCGGCTGGATTCCTGATCGCGGAAGATCTCGACCATCTCGCCAAAGGGGGACGTCTGACGCCGATGGCTGCCGCTTTAGGGGGACTGCTCAAGATCAAACCGATCCTGGCCGTATCCAAAGATACGCAGGGGAAAGTGGATGTCTGGGGCAAGGTGCGCACGATGAGCAAGGCGATCAAGACTGCTGCAGACGAGATCGGAAAAGAAATCGATGATCCGGATCAATATGTGTTCTTTATCCTGGATGCCCGCAATGAGGATGGTGCGCTGGCTGCCGAAAAGGAACTGCGCACGATCCTTGGCGAGAAGGCGGACATCCGCCGCCATCCGATGTACGCAGTCATTGCATGCCATACCGGAATGAAAGCGGTCGGTCTGCAGTACATTAAGAAAGTTCAGGGGGCATGATGTATGAATATAGCGTTTGTGACTGACTCGGGAACGGGAAAGTCAAAGGAATACTGGGCCGAGCAGGGCATTTATTCCCTGCCTCTTCAGATCGAAGTGAACGGACACAGTTTCGATGAAGAGGAAAATATAATGATCCCGGATGTTTTGAACTATCTTCATGCGAATGTGCCGATGAAAACATCCCTGCCAAAGCTTGGCGAAATCGAGGATCTGTTCGAATCGCTGAAGGAAAAAGGATACGACACGATCTTTGCGGTCCCGATCTGTACGGGTTTATCCTCCACGATGAATGCGCTGGAAATGGCAGCCAATATGCTCGGGCTCGAATTCATCGGGATCGACTGCTACACGACAGCCGTCGTGCAGGGGGAAATGATCCTGACCGCAAAGAAAATGTGGGAGAGCGGCCATTCGATCGACGAAATTGTCCGTATGCTCAACCGCATTGCGGATTCCTGCGATACGATCCTGCTTGTTGACGATCTGAATCATCTCAAACAGGGGGGACGTCTGACGCCGATGGCAGCCGCTTTAGGCGGGCTGCTAAAGATCAAGCCGGTCCTTCATCTTGACATGGAAACGGAAGGGCGGATCGATGCGCTTGCCAAAGTGCGGACCATGAGCAAGGCGCAGGATTATGTCATCAATCGCTTGAAAGAGATCGGGGTCAATAAGGATTACACGATCATCGTGGCCCATGTCGATGCCAAAGAAGCGGCAGAGAAGTACAGCGAAAAGATCAGGAAGGCGATCGAAGGGGCAAAGATCAGACTGATCGATCTTGTCAGCACGGTCAGCATCCATACGGGCCTGGGATGCCTGGCGGTCGAGGCTTTCCTTCCTTACGAAAAACAGAAATAAACAAATGCACATAAAAATCCATGGTCAATGAAACCATGGATTTTTTCTTCTATTTTTCAAGCTTTGCGGCTTTGGCAAACAGGAAGTATCCGATCAGGAACATAAAGGTCAGTGCCGCTACACCAAGATTCTGCTGACCGGTATACTGGGTGACGATACCTACGACCAGCAGACCGAGGAAACTGGCTCCTTTTCCGCAGATATCGAACAGGCCGAAATATTCTCCGCTCGCATTATCCGGAATGATCTTGGCATAATACGACCGCGAAAGAGCCTGAATGCCTCCCTGGAAGCATCCGACCGCGCCGGCCAGGATCCAGAATTCGACGATGTTGTCAAGCTGGATCGCAAAGCATGCGATACAGAAATAAGCCAGGATACAGATCTTGATCAGTTTCGCGGTGTCCTGCGTCTTGGAAAGGCTGGCAAACAGCAGACTTGCAGGGAAAGCGACGATCTGGGTAAAGAGCAGAGCGAGCAGCAGCCCGGTCGAATCGAGACCTAAACTTGTCCCGTATGCGGTCGCCAGATCGATGATCGTATATACACCATCTATGAAGAAGAAGAACGCAAGCAGGAACAGGAAGATCTTTTTCTCTTTTTTGATCGATGAAAGCGTTTTTCCCAGGCGCGCGAACGTATCATGAATGACATGGCGTTCCGGTTCGATATAGTGTTTCTGCTTATAGGCTCTGGCTAGCGGCAAAGTGAATACGATCCACCATACGGCGTTCAGCACGAAAGCGATCATCATAGCCGTATGCATTGGCAGCCCGCTTGCGAGAATGATGAACAGCGAGATCACGAACGGGATGCAGCTTCCAATATATCCGAACGCGTATCCCTGGCTCGATACCGAGTCCATATGGTCTTCGCTTGTCACATCCACGAGCATGGAATCGTAGAACACAAGAGAAAGCGAATAGCAGATCTTCGCACAAATATAAAGGACCAGAAAGCTCAGCCAGTGAGACGGGATCGCAAAGCAGGCCAGCGCAAGGGCGCCAAGCAGGGCGCTTGATAAAAATACTTTCTTTTTATTTCCTCTGTAGTCGGCGATCGTCCCCAGGATCGGTCCGAGCAGGGCGACGATGATCGTCGAAATACTGGTCGCATACGACCAGTAGCTTAAATAATCGCTTTCGGCTACTCCAGCAGCGTCAGAAAGTGAATTGAAATAGATCGGCAGGATCGTGGAAACGAGCAGGATAAATGCCGAGTTTCCTATATCGTAACAAATCCACTTGAATTCAAGTTTCGTGAGTTTTTTCATAGTAATATATCCTCATTTCTTTATTACAGGTTATATAATACACGAAAACACGAATAATCAAACTTTTTTTTCAATTCGTTGGAAAACGGATCATTTCCTTTATGCGTTTCAGTTCCGCCCGTATCCCTTCTCTTGGTAAAATAAAAATACGGAAAAGGAGAACGAATTATGATCGAATGGCTTGATGCCTATTTTTATTTTATCGTATACAGTATTGCCGGATGGCTTTGCGAAGATGTTTATGTCGGGATCGGAAAAAGAAAATTTGTCAACAGAGGTTTTTTATACGGACCGTACTGTCCGATCTACGGCTGCGGAGCGCTGATCGTCCTGTATCCGCTCATGCTGCTCGGCGATCATCCGGTCCTCGTGTTTTTTGGCGGCATGATCCTGACCAGCGCCCTGGAATATTTTACGAGCTGGCTCATGGAAAAACTGTTCCATGAAAAATGGTGGGATTACAGCACCTATAAATTCAATATCAACGGCCGTGTGTGCCTTCTCAATTCGACGCTGTTCGGGCTGATGTCTCTTGTCGTGGTGTTCGGCATCCAGCCGTTCGTGGAACGATGGGCACGCTCGATCCCGCTGCAGACGATGGAAATCTTTCTGGGCGCTTTCACGGTATGCTTCGTGACCGATCTGATCGTAACGTGTGTTCATCTGATCAAACGGCGCAACGTGCTGCAGAAGATGCATGCGCAGATCGAAACGATGCGCGAGCAGTTCGAAGCGGATACGATGCAGCGTCGTCTTGATATGGAAACGCAGTTTGCCGAGCTGGGCGAGCGGATCGGGGAATGGGTCGATACCCGGCCGGATCTCGAGGATCTGTTCCGCGACTTCAACGCGAATATGGAAAAGATCCAGAAAATCGGTTCGCAGCGCATTTCCAAAGCGTTTCCTGCCCGCCGGATCACTGGCGTTTTCGCACCATCCCACAAGATTGCCCGGACGATCCGCGAGCGGATCGCAGATGCGGTAAATGGCGAAGAAAAATAAGAGGGAATGAAAAAATAAGTTCAAATCACCTGAAAACCTTTCAGGTGATTCTTTTTTTGGATATAATGGGTTCGATGAAGAAATCAAGCAATCCAAACCGTACCCGGTATCAAAAATACAGGCTGCTTTTTTATTTATGTCTTCTTTTTATCGCGCTGACGATCGTGGTATGTGTGGAATACAGGACATGGATATCCATGATCTGGACGATCGTATTTGCGCTTTTTGCGTGGCAGTGCCATGTGCAGGCGAAAATCTCGCGATGCGGGCTGGCTGGCGAAGAGAAGACCTATGATATGCTGCTCAATCTGCCCAAAGCATATACGGTCCTCAACAATATCGAACTGGAGGTCAACGGGAAGAAAGGGGAGCTCGATCTGCTGGTCATCAGCGAATTCGGACTGTTTATCGTGGAGGTGAAAAACCACAGCGGGACCATCATCGGCAGAAAAGGACAGAACACGTGGCGGCAGGAAAAAATATCCGGGACCAAATATATGAAAAATCCGATCCATCAGCTCGAAAGGGAAATGAGGCTGCTTCGGGAAATGCTCGATCCGTTTCAGATCCGGATCCCGATTTTCGGGTGCGTGTACTTTTCCAATGCCAAAAAGGTGGAGACCGATTCCTCGAATGTCATCATGGATCCTGACCGGCTGATGGACCGGATATGCGCCTTTAAAAATCCGATCCTGAAGAAAAGCGATATCCGGAAAATTATTCGAATTTTGCGTTGATTTATTTGATTTGATTTGATAATATATTGGAGCAAGTTTGTGCTTGCTCTCTGTTTCATTTATTGAAACCAAACAGTCCAAAGGGAGGTGTACGCATGAAAAAATATGAAATCATGTATATCGTAAACGCGTCTTTAGACGATGCACAGTTCGAAGCGCTGGAAAAGAGGATCTATGCTCCGATCCTGGAAAACGGCGGATCAATCGACAACGTTGACAACTGGGGTGTTCGTGAATTCGCGTACGAGATCGATCACATGAAAAAAGGTCACTATGTAGTTATCAATGTTACTGCAGACAATAAAGGAATCGAAGAATTCCAGCGTCTTTGCCGCATTAACAATTCAGTGATCCGTTTCATGGTCGTTAAAACTGAAGGCGAAAAATAATAATAGAGGAAAACAATATGATTAATCGAGTGGTATTGATAGGACGGCTTACAAAAGATCCTGAACTTCGCAAAACGCAGAGCGGAACGAGCGTTGTGTCGTATACGATCGCGGTCAACCGCCGCAGCCAGACTCCGGGCCAGCCGGATGCCGATTTTATTAACTGCGTAGCCTGGAACAAGACGGCTGAGCTCATGGCTCAGTATCTTCACAAAGGTTCGCTGATCGGTGTGGAAGGGCGTATTCAGACGCGCAGCTATGATAACCAGCAGGGACAGCGTGTATATGTGACTGAGGTCGTTACCGACAGTGTTCAGTTCCTTGAACCGAAAAACGCTCAGCCGCAGCAGAATTCGTATAACTCATACAATTCCTATTCGCAGCCGGCTCCGGTGAATCCGTATGCAGCTCCTGCAGACAATTCATTCAGTTCAGCTTTCGATGCGGATGATACGCTGGATATTGCCAGTGATGATCTACCATTCTAGAAAGGAACAAAAAGATGGCTTTTAAAAAACAACGTATGGGTCGTAAAAAAGTTTGCTATTTTACGAAAAATAAAATCAAGGAAATCGACTACAAAGATGTAGAGCTTCTGAAACGTTTCATCAACGCGAACGGGAAGATCATTCCTAGACGTGTAACTGGAACTCGTGCAAAATATCAGAGAATGCTTGCAACCGCAATCAAACGTGCACGCCAGATGGCTCTGCTGCCTTACGTAGTAGACTAATTTTCCACAGGATACCAGACGGGCTTCGGCCCGTTTTTTTTTATATAGGAAAAAGAAACGTTTCGTATTATAATTCTTCTATGAATTCAACAGTAAAAACCCGACAAATTACCAGGGGCGCCATGGTGTGCGCGATTTACGGCATCATGCTGTTCGCCAACCAGCAGTTTGCCCTGGCGATCGAAGACGGCATGTCATGGATCTTCGCGTTTCCGATCCTCATCTATGCTGCGCAGAATCCTTCTTCGGTCGCCGCGGTCTGTGCAGCGGCCATGGCGCTGGAAACCTTTTTATTCGGAGGCTTTACGACATGGTTTTACAGCTGGACCTCGATCGTGATCGGATACTTGTACGGTATCGGAATCTACAGACGCTGGAGCAGCGATATCAAGCTCGTTGTGACCTTCCTTTTATCCCTGGGATCCTATATTTTTATTTTCTGGATGTGGGCAGGCATCTTCGGCCTTGACTATTCGGCTGATTTTCAGATGATCCATGAGATCATGCCATTTATCGATATGAGGGTGTTCCTTGCCGCCATCATTTTTGTGCTCTCCTTGCTGCAGACCATCTGCATCCATCTGCTGGCTACCTTGATCTGCATCCGGATGAAGATCCCTACGGTTCCGGTCAAGAAGATTTCCCAGCTCAGGCCAAACAAAATGGTCGGTATCGTTTCGATCGTGATCGGGGCACTCTTTTTCCTGAGCCAAAATGTGCTACAATGGAATGCAGAAGTCAAAGATATCATACTGATCGCTTTAATGATCGATCTATGCGCGCTTGATTACTACGGGATTTTGTATATGCTCGATCGAAGCGGGCGCAAAGCGCAGAGAAAGAGATCCTTTTTTGCGATTTTCGGCGCTTTTGTTCCCGGGATCAATGCGATCTGGATCATACTAGGAGAACTGGACTGCCTGTTCGATTTGAGGAAAGTAAGAGGATAATATGAAGAGTTATACCAAATGGCGCAACTGGATGTTCGCCCTTGTGTTATTGATCGTCGCCATGTGCGCCTACGCGCTCTGGATCCATGACTGGATCGCGGCAATCTGTATCGTGGTGATCACCGGAGCATTTACTGTGATTTTTATCAGTTTCTGGCATGCACTGAAAAAACGCGGACTGCAGACCGAGTTCGATATTTCGCGCGTTCTGGGCCGGGATGCCAAGGAAGCGCTTCAGGTAGGAGATGTCGGGATCCTGACATACAACGATGAATTTGTCGTAACGTGGACAAGCGATTTTTTCCGGGAACGGCATATCGATCTGGTCAACCGCAAGATCACGGCGTGGATCGAAAATGTCCGGGAACTGTTCGATGAAGATATCGACTCGGTGATCGGAAAATATGATCACCGGATCTATGAGATCCTGAAAAAGGAGGATGCGCAGGTCCTTTACGTTCGCGATATCACGGAAGTGTATAAACTGCGTCATCATCAACAGCAGAACGAAGTGGTGGCCGCCCTGATGCAGCTCGATAACTATGTAGAGTACCAGTCGTACGAAAACGAGGAAGTGATCGCCAATATCAATACGCATCTGCGCACACCGCTTATTACATGGGCCAAGGAACATCACATGCTCGTGCGGCGCATTCGGTCGGATCGTATTTTCGTTCTGTTCAATCATGAGATCCTTGACCGGATCCGTCATGAGAATTTTACGATCCTGCAGGAAATCAAGGATGAAGCCGCAAGGATCGACGTGTCGATCACGTTAAGCATGGCGATCGCCTACGGCACGAACAATTACGAAGAGCTCGATAAAATGCTCAACGAACTGATCGAGCTGGCCCAGAGCCGCGGCGGAGATCAGGCAGCCATCCAGTGCGCGGGCAAGCGCGTCCATTACATTGGAGGAAATTCTGAAACGAGCTCGCAGCGCTCAAAAGTTCGCGTGCGGATCATGGCCCAGTCGATCCAGGAAGCGATCAAGGAGAGCGGACGCGTCTTCATCGTAGGGCATGTGAATACGGATTACGACTGCATGGGAGCGGCCCTTTCCATGTCCAACTGGTGCCGGGCTCTGCACCGCAACGCATTTATCGTGCTGCAGAACGTGCCGAGGGATTATCAGCTGCAGGATACGATGGACCATTATAAACAGGCCATTCGCGAAAGACATCAGTTTATCACGATTTCGGAAGCCGTGGATATGGTCGATCCGAAAAACGATCTGCTGATCATGGTCGATCATGCGGTGCCGCAGATTTCGTCAGGAAAGACATTTATCGATAAATTCGAACGGATCGTTGTGATCGATCATCACCGGCGAAACGATCAGTTTGTCGTGCACCCGCTCATCACGTATGTGGAAAGCCAGGCTTCCTCCACCTGCGAGCTGATGGTGGAGCTGATCCAGTCGATCCCGAATCACATTCCGATATTCGAAGCGGAGGCGACGATCATGTATCTCGGGATCCTGGTAGATACGAACCGGTTCAAGATGCACACGTCGGCCCGCACGTTCGAGACCGCGGCCACGCTGCGTATCTGGGGCGCCAACGCCAAGCTGGCTGAAAAAGCGCTGTGCGAGGATCTGGGAGATTTCAGGCTGCGCACCGAGCTTGTTTCTCTGGGAGAAATGTATTATGGTCATTTTGTGATCGCAGCGATCAAGGATCTGGAAATCGACCGTACGATGATGTCTCAGGTTTCCGATTCGCTGCTCAAGATCAAAGGCTGTCTCGCTTCGTTTACGATCGCGCGTTCTAAAAACAATCCTGAGGATGTGGCGGTCAGTGCGCGAAGCGACGGCTCCTACAATGTGCAGAAGATCATGGAAAAAATGAACGGGGGCGGCCATTTTACGGCGGCGGCGCTGGAAAGAAAAAATACAACGGTGGAAGCTGTGAAAGAAGAGCTTTTAGGATATTTGAAGGAGGATGCAAAAAGTGAAGGTTATATTGCTGAAGGACGTTAAGAATGTCGGGAAAAAAGATGAAGTGAAGGAAGTCAATGACGGATATGCGTCGAACTTCCTGTTCAGAAATAAAATGGCCATCCCTTATACAAAGGGGAGCAAGCGTGTTCTCGAACAGCAGATGGAGGAAAAGGCGGCCAATGAAGCCCAGCTTGAAAAGGAGGCGGAAGAACTTCGCGAGCGCCTGAAGGGCATGACGTTCGAATTCAAGCTGAAGGTCGGAAAGAACGGCAACGTGTTCGGTACCATTTCCAATAAACAGGTCGTGCAGGCTCTGGCTGATCAGGGGATCCATATCGATAAACGCCGCATCCGCAAAGAGGATCCGATCAATTCTTTAGGAACGACGATCGTAAAAGCGGATCTGTACAAAAATAAAGTAATTGGCGAAATCAAGGTCCATGTGAGCGAAAAGGAGTAGCTCATGGCAAAGGAACTGCCTAATTCGCCAGGCATAGAACAAGCCCTCCTTGGCTCCCTGATGGTTTATTCGAGTGTCATGTCCGCATGCACCGAACTGGACCTCGAAGCCAGGGAGTTTTATTTGCCTGCGCATGAACGCATTTATTTATGCATGAAGGAACTGTTCGATTCGGGACATCCGATCGATCTGAACAATGTGGTGACCCGTCTGCAGGATAAGGAAGAGCTCGAACGGGCAGGAGGAGCCGATTATCTGATCAAGCTCATGGATTCTGCCGTGTCTCCGGCCAACACCCATTCCTATATCGAAACGATCAAGAACAAAGCGCAGATGCGCGAACTCATCCTTGCGGCCGATTCGATCGCGCAGACGACATACGAATCGACCGAGGACATCGATACGCTGCTCGATGAAGCGGAACGAAGCATCATGGATGTGACAAGACATCGGCGCGGGACAGAATTTGAAAGCAGCCGGGCCATTGTCGAACGGGTCATCGACGAGCTGAACCGGCTGAAAAACATGGATGGCGTGACCGGGATCAAGACCGGATATTCCGATCTGGACAGGTATACCAACGGCTTTCAGCGGGGAGACCTCATCATACTGGCGGCCCGTCCGGCGATGGGAAAATCGGCTCTGGCGCTGAACTTTGCTTCCGAGGTCGCAAAGCACAACAAGGATGAAGCGGTCGCGATCTTTTCGCTGGAAATGCCGACCGATTCGCTGATGAAGCGTCTGCTCAGCGCCGAAAGCGATGTGCAGGCGACCAAGCTGCGGGACGGATCGCTTTCCAACGATGACTGGTCCAAACTGTACGAAGGCGGGAACCGTCTGAGCGAGCGAAAGATCTTTATCGACGATACATCGAGCATCAAGGTTTCCCAGATCTTTTCAAAGTGCCGGAAGCTGAAAAGCGAATATGGATCGCTTTCGCTGATCGTGATCGATTATCTGCAGCTGATCACGGGAACCCGGGCGGATTCGCGCCAGCAGGAAGTGTCCGATATTTCCCGAAATCTGAAAATCCTGGCCAAGGAACTCGATTGTCCGGTCATCGCGCTTTCCCAGCTGAGCCGGGAGGTCGAAAAGCGGACGGATCATCGGCCGCAGCTTGCGGATCTGCGCGAGTCCGGTTCGATCGAACAGGATGCGGATATCGTCATGTTCCTGTACCGGGAAAAGTATTACGAGCGGGACGAAGAGGAAGCGGATAAAAAGGATACGGAACTGGTCGATCTGACGCTGGCAAAACATCGCAACGGCGGACTGGGCGATATCAAGCTCGTTTTCCAGAAATCGATTTCCAAATTTTCGACATGGGATCAGACAAATCGGGGAGATGATATTTATGCGGGTTGATCTTTTATGCAGCGGTTCGAAAGGTAACTGCTGTCTGATCCGCAGCGAAAAGGCACAGATCGTGATCGACTGCGGTTCCACGAAACGGCATCTGATGCAGGCCTTCAAGGCTGTGGATGCTGTCCCTGAAAATACACATGGAATTTTTATAACACACACACATTCTGATCATATTTCACAAAAAAAAATATTTGCAAATATTCCGATGTACTCGTATTGTGATATAGGAGACGTTGAATGTCCTGTTCATGTAGAACCGTTTCAGGTCATCGGGATCGAAGATCTGCGCATACAAGTCATTCCTTTATCGCATGATTGTCCGAAAACAGCAGGGTATGTTGTTACTGATGGCAGCCAGACGCTCGTGTATATCACGGATACAGGATATTTGGCGAATTCAAACAAACCATATTTGAAAAATGCCAATTACTACATTTTTGAAAGCAATCACGATGTGGCGATGCTTATGGCGACAAACAGGCCTTTGTTCCTGAAACAGAGGATTCTTTCGCCCAGCGGGCATCTCAACAATGAGGATTGCGCCAAAAATCTGACCGAACTTGTGGGTGATCAGACGTCGCAAATCATCCTGGCTCATATTTCTCAGGAGGCCAACACTGCCGAGCTGGCCTTGAAAACAACCTATGAAGTTTTTGAAAGAAAGGAAATCAGCCTGGAGCACATTACTGTGCGTGCGGCGGGACAATATGATATTGAAACTATCGCCTAATGTTCGTTGCGCGGTAGTTTTTTTTGATTCAGGGGTTTGTTATAATGAGAAAAATGAAGGTGGTGAAAGAAACATGTTAACAGTTATTGAACATCCGCTCATTCGTCATAAACTGACAGTCATGCGTGACAGGAACACCGGCACGAAAGACTTCAGGGACAACCTGGATGAAATCGGCGGACTGATGGTTTATGAAGTGACTAGAGATCTTCCGCTCAAGGATGTTGAGATCGATACACCAATCTGCCACTACACCGCAAAGACCCTTGCAACACCAATCGTGGTTGCTCCGATCCTGCGTGCAGGGCTGGGGATGGTCAGCGGGATCCAGTCTTTGATCCCTACCGCAAAGGTAGCGCATATCGGACTGTATCGCGACGAGGAAACGCTCGAACCGCATACTTATTTTGAAAAGTATCCGAAGCATATGGACGAATCGACCGTAATTATCGTGGATCCGATGCTGGCGACCGGCGGATCGAGTGCCGCAGCAATCGATATGGTGAAAAAACAGGGTGCCACGAACATCAAGCTGGTATGTCTTGTCGGCGCGCCTGAGGGTGTCAAGCTCATTGAAGAACTTCATCCGGATGTGGATATTTATCTGGCAGCTCTGGATGACCATTTGAACGAAAACGGATATATCGTTCCGGGTCTCGGAGATGCGGGTGATCGTATTTTCGGTACGAAGTAATGAAGCCGGCACAGTTTCCGGGCTTTCTGCTCGCAAATCTGCTGGTTTGTCTGCTGATCGGGTTTGGGCTGGACAAATGGCTTGGCACAAGCCCGGTGTTCCTTTTGGTGCTGCTGCTGTATGCAATGATCGGCAGTTTCGTGCTGCTCCTGAAAGGAAAAAAACATGGGTGATCTGAAAAAGCTGTTCGTGCAGACGGGCATTTATTCGCTCTTTCTGGCCGTTCCATGTATTTGTATTGCTTTTTTTGCGTTTGGCTGGCGAAGCGCAGCGGGCATCGTGATCGGACTTGCTCTGGGCATGACGGGTCTTTTCATGATCATCCGGTTCGCGCGCAGCATCGGTACGGATCCGAAAGCCAGACGGGCAGGACTTATTCAGTATGTCCTGCGGTATTGTTTGTACGGAATCGTGATGGCTTTTTTTGCCTGGAGAAGCATTCCTGTCCTGGCTATGCTGGCAGGCTTCATGTGCACGAAAGGCGCGATTCTGATTTATTCTCAAAAGCTCAGAAAGGAGGCAGACGATGTCTCAAGTTAGTGAGGTCATCATCCGCATCGGCGGACTGAAGATCGAGATCCAGCAGTCCATCTTTGTCTGGCTTTGTATTTGTTTTGTTGCGATGTTCTTCTTTTATTTTGCAGGCAGAAAGATCGAAAAGACGGATCCTGCCAAGGCGCCCAAAGGCCTTGTGTACTGGTGCGAGGAAATTTACAACCTGATCCTGTACGTGATCCAGGGCAATTTAAAAGAAACAACAACTCATTACATTCCTATGTTCGGCACGCTCATCCTGCTGATGGTTGTAGCGAACCTTACCGGACTGATCGGACTTCAAAACCCGACTTCGAACGTAAGCTTCAACGCGACGCTGGCACTGACCTTATGGCTGATGATCCAGTTCAACGCGATCAGAAAGAACGGGCTCAAGGCCCGGCTCAAGGAGCTTACAGAACCGATGTGGCTGCTGACGCCGCTCAACATCATTGGCGAACTGGCATTGCCGATCTCATTGACAATGCGTTTGTTCGGAAACATCCTGGCAGGAAGTATCATCACCCTTCTGGTGTATACATTGATCAAAAGCATCGCCCCTTGGGGTTACCTCGGCCTGACACTTACGCCGTTTTTGCATATGTATTTTGATATTTTCTCCGGAGTCATTCAGACTTATATCTTCTTCACGCTCGGCTCGTTCTTCCTGGGACAGCAGGTGAGCAGGGAAGAGGAATAAGATAAATTTTTATAGGAGGAAACAACATGGAGTTTAACCAATTTTTCGTACAAGGTATGGCACTTTTGGGTGCAGGTATTGCGATGGTAGCCGGACTCGGTCAAGGTATCGGTCAGGGTTTTGCTGCCGGTAAAGGTGCTGAAAGCGTAGGACGCAATCCGGAAGCGGCCGGCAAGATCCAGTCGATCATGGTCCTCGGTATCGCCCTTGCCGAAACAACCGGTATTTATTCACTTGTCATCGCGATCCTGCTGATCTTCATCAAAGGATAAGATCGTAAAGGTAATCGGTGATGATAGATTTTAATATTGACAACTATCTGCGAATTTCACTGACCGACGTTATTCTAGTATGTATTTCGACATTCCTTATTGTTATGTTCGCGAAGCATTTTTTCTGGAACAAGCTTGTCGCTTTTGTGAAGAAAAGACAGGATCTGATCCAGGAAAATATCGACGCTTCCATCGAACTGAAAGAGGAAGCACAGCAGACCAAGGCAGCATACGATGACAAGATGAAGGAAATCGGAAAAGAAGCGCATTCGATCATCGAGTCTGCAAAACAGCAGGCGGATCAGGAGAAGGCGCAGATCCTTTCCGAAGCCAATGCGCAGGCCTCCCGGATCAAGGAAGCTGCTCATGAAGACATAGAACGCGATAAACGCAAGGCAGAGGCCGAGATGAAAACAGCGATCAGCGATGTGGCGATCGAAGTGGCGAAAAATATCGTTCATAAGGAAATGGATGAAAAAACGCAGCAGGCTTATGTCGATGAATTTATCGAACAGGCAGGGAAAAGCGAATGGTAACGAATTTCAGACCGTATGCCAACGCACTGTTTGAAATCGCACAGGAACAAAGCAGAGAACAGGAATACCTGGACCAGCTAAGAGAGCTTGAGACCGTCTGGAAATCCAATCCGGATTTCGCGATGGCGCTCTCGCATCCGAAAATCGAAAAAAAGAAAAAAAAGGAATGGATCGCTGAGATCTTTGCGGATCAGGTCGATCCGCTCATCCTTAATTTTCTGTATGTCATGAACGATCACGGATTGGCTGCATTCGTTCCTCAGATCGCAGACGAGTATCAAACACTGTACCGCGAAAATGAAGGAATCGAAGAAGTATTTGTTCAAAGTGCAGTCGAACTCAGTCAGACGCAGATAGACGCTCTTTCAAAAATGCTGAAAGAAAAACTGAAGAAAAAAATCGAACTGAACGTTGAGGTCGATCCAGATCTCATCGCCGGTCTGAAAGTCAGGGCAAAGGATCTTGTGCTGGACAATACAGTCAAAAGCCGCCTTGACAGTTTAAAAGAGAAATTAATTGAAAAGTAGGTGAAACAAATGAGTTTAAACCCGGTAGAAATCAGTAAGCTGATCAAAGCGCAGATCCAGAACATCGATCAGGATCTCGAGATGAGCGAAACCGGAACCGTTCTTTCGGTCGGAGACGGGATCGCGACAGTTTACGGGTTGAAAGATGCCATGATGTCCGAGCTGCTTTTGTTTCCGCACGACGTTTACGGAATGGTCATGAACCTGGAGGAGGACTCTGTCGGAGTCGTTCTCATGGGCGAAAACTATGATATCAAAGAAGGAGACCTGGTCAAGAGGACAGGACACATTATCGAGGTGCCGGTCGGAGATGCGATGATCGGGCGTGTTGTCAACGCGCTCGGACAGCCGATCGACGGCGACGGACCGATCGAAACCGCAAAGTCCCGTCCGGTAGAGCGTGTCGCTCCCGGCGTAATGACGCGCAAGAGCGTATCCGTACCTCTGCAGACTGGTCTGAAGATCATTGATTCCATGATTCCGATCGGACGCGGACAACGTGAGCTGATCATCGGAGACAGACAGACTGGAAAGACAGCCATTGCGATCGATACGATCATTAACCAGAAAGGCAAAGATGTCCTGTGCATTTATGTTGCGATCGGACAGAAAGCCAGCACGGTCGCACAGATCGTTGAAAAGCTGAAGCAGCATGATGCGATGCAGTATACGACAATTGTCGTGGCGACTGCCTCGGAACCTGCCCCGCTGCAGTACATTGCTCCTTATGCAGGATGCACGATCGGCGAGGAATGGATGGAGGAAGGAAAAGATGTGCTCATCGTTTACGACGACCTGAGCAAGCATGCGGTCGCTTACCGTACGATGTCCCTTCTGCTGCGCCGTCCGCCTGGACGCGAAGCATACCCTGGCGACGTTTTCTATCTTCATTCCAGACTGCTCGAACGCGCGGCCCGCTTGAATGAAAACTATGGAAACGGATCGCTGACCGCTCTGCCGATCATCGAAACGCAGGCCGGAGATATTTCGGCTTATATTCCGACCAATGTCATTTCGATCACGGATGGCCAGATCTTCCTGAAAACGGATATGTTCAATGCCGGTATCCGTCCTGCGGTCGATTCCGGTCTGAGCGTTTCGCGTGTCGGGTCGGCTGCCCAGATCAAAGCGATGAAGCAGGTTTCAAGTTCTCTGAAGCTTGAACTGGCACAATATCATGAAATGGAAAGCTTTGCCAAGTTCGGTTCCGATCTCGATGCTGCAACGACAGAAGTGCTCAATCACGGCGAACGTCTGACCCAGCTGCTCATTCAGAAGCAGTATGATCCGATGCCTGTGGCTCAGGAGGTCCTGGCACTGTTTGCGGCCAAATACAAATATCTCAAGCCGGTTCCTGCCGACAAGGTACTGACGTATGAGCACGATATGCTTGCGTTCATCGAACGCGAATATCCATATATCATCGATCAGATCAACAGCGAAAAAGCGCTGTCGGACGATCTGATCGCCCAGATCAAAAAAGCTCTGGATGAGTTTGCCCGTGAATTCGCCGTAACAGAAGGATCCGGCAATGGCACAAAGTAGACAGGATATTCAATCCCGCATTGCTTCGGTCGATTCCACAAAAAAGATCACGAAGGCGATGCAGCTTGTTGCCAGCAGCAAGCTTTCCCGGCAGCGCGATGCGATGGAACGCAACCGCGAATATGCCCATTCGCTCCAGACACTTCTTACGAATATCGTGAATGCGGCTGGAAAGAACGACCCGTTCTTAAAGGAAAACGAGGGGAAGCGGGCTTTCGTGTTTGTCATCACTTCGGATATGGGGCTTTGCGGAGGCTATAATGCCAACGTGTACCGTACGGTCCTCAACGATCTTGGCACAGATGACCATATCGTCATGATCGGCAGCCGCGGCAGCCAGTGGGCCAAAGCGCGCGGTATCCGCAGCGATGCGGCTTTGATCGATCTGAACGAAGACACAGCCTATATGGATCTGGCAAATCAGATGCAGACGGCCCTGGATCTTTTCAGGGAAAAGAAGATTTCCAGGATCCAGGTACTGTATACACACTATAAAAATACACTGACATTTATTCCGGTTCTCGAAACGATCATTCCGGTCCGTGTCGAGAAAGAACAAGATAAAAAAAGTCACATTGATACGATCTTTGAACCGGGCAAGGAACACATGCTTTCGACCATCGTACCGATGGCTGCAAAATCCCTGCTTTATTCATTGTATCTGGAATCGAAAACGAGCGAACAGGCTTCGCGAAGAATGGCAATGGAATCAGCGACCGACAATGCGACCGAGCTTCAGGAAGAGCTCGAACTTGCTTACAACCGGATCCGTCAGGGCGCGATCACTCAGGAAATTACCGAAATCGTGGGTGGTGCGAATGCGCTCGCATCCTAAGGAGGTAACGGATGGAAAACGTAGGAACTGTCGCCCAGGTCATCGGACCGGTAGTCGATGTCAAATTTGACGAAGACCACCTTCCTGATCTGCTGACGGCGATCAAAATAAAGAAACCCGATGGAGATGACCTTGTTGTCGAAGTGGCACAGGGGATCGGTGCCGATATGGTCCGATGCATTGCCATGGGAAGCACGGACGGGCTCGTTCGTGGAATGAAGGCTATTGATACGGGAAAACCGATCGAAGCGCCGGTAGGTGACGGCGTTCTGGGTCGTATGTTCAATGTGCTTGGACAGCCGATCGATGGTCTTGGAAAAGTGAACACAGATAAGGAAATGCCGATCCACCGCAAGGCGCCGGCATTTGACGAGCAGGCTACTTCCAGCGAGATCCTTGAAACAGGGATCAAGGTCATCGACCTGCTGTGCCCTTATGCCAAGGGCGGAAAGATCGGTCTGTTCGGCGGTGCCGGTGTCGGCAAGACCGTACTGATCCAGGAGCTGATCCACAACATTGCCAAGGAACACGGCGGCAAATCGGTCGTTGTTGGTGTCGGCGAACGTACGCGTGAAGGAAACGACATGTACTGGGAAATGAAAGAATCGGGTGTCCTGGATAAAACCGTGCTCGTTTACGGACAGATGAACGAATCACCGGGAGCGAGAATGCGCGTCGGTCTGACCGGACTGACGATGGCGGAGTATTTCCGTGATGCCGAGCATCAGGACGTGCTCTTGTTTATTGACAATATTTTCCGTTTCACACAGGCTGGTTCGGAAGTCAGCGCCCTGCTCGGACGCGTTCCGAGCGCCGTTGGATATCAGCCTACGCTGGCTACGGAAATGGGCCAGCTGCAGGAAAGGATCACATCCACGAAGGATGGTTCCATCACCAGTATCCAGGCAGTTTATGTGCCGGCCGATGACCTGACCGATCCGGCACCGGCCACGACATTCACGCATCTGGATGCCAAGACGGTATTGTCGCGTGATATTGCGGCACTCGGTATTTATCCGGCTGTCGATCCGCTGGATTCGTCATCCCGTATGCTTGATCCGCTTGTTGTCGGAGAAAAGCATTACAAGGTGGCCCGAGGAGTGCAGAGCATCCTGCAGCGCTACAAGGAACTGCAGGACATCATTGCGATCCTCGGTATGGATGAACTGTCTGAAGAGGATAAGAAGATCGTAAACCGTGCGCGCCGCGTACGTAACTTCCTGTCCCAGCCGTTCAACGTGGCGGAAGTATTCTCGGGCGTTCCGGGACAGTATGTGCCTGTAAGCAAGACGATCGAGGATTTCGAAAAGATCCTGAACGGTGATTACGACAACCTTCCTGAACAGGCATTCCTGCTTGTCGGAACGATCGAAGATGCGCAGGCGAAAGCGAAGAAGATCGAGGAAGAATCATGATCACGATCAGGGTCGTGACACCACATGGCGAATATCTGAAGCAGGAAGTCAAAAGTCTTCACGTAAAAAGCGTGGAAGGCGAAATGACGATCCTGCCAAAACACATGCCGATCGTGGCTGCGCTCGTGCCCTGCCGTCTGAAGCTTAAAGATGCAGAAGATAAAGATCTCGAATATGCGATCTCAGGCGGATTCCTTCAGTTCGGAAATGATGAAGCGATCATCCTGACCGATGCGATCGAAGGAAAAAACGAGATCGACCTCGAACGGGCAAAGCGTGCCTATGCACGTGCGCGCGAGCGTCTGGATAAAAAGGACGAAGGAACGAATCTGAAAAGGGCAGAACTTTCTTTGCAGAAAGCGATCAACCGGATCAGCGTTCACGGTTAAAAACCAATATAAAGAAAAGTCATGAGAGATCATGACTTTTTTTTTGTAAGCGGAAAGCAGATTTCATCAGTGGATCGTACCGGGATCAAAATCCCTGCTTTCATGTTCAGATTTGACAAAGCAGGCGATCCAACACAGCCCCTTGATCTTTTTATCGATGACCCATTGCCATCGCAGTAAGGTTCGATGAAGCAGATCGAATAGGAACTGCAGGATCATATCTACAAAAAAATGATTTCGATCCGGATGCTCTTTGATTTCTTTCATGATCTTTTCTTCAAGATCTTCTTCCTGTTTTGCTTTTTCATTTTCGGCAGACTTGCTTTGATCGTTGTTCATCGTTCATTCTCCTTTCTTAAAGACGATTTGCGCACATCCATCACTCAATCGCTACACGAATTATATCTCCATTTTTCTTTCTTGAATATAAATCATAATTGGACATTTCTTGTTGCCATCCATCTGGGCGATGAAAGCGTGAACCAGAAACTGCATCAGAAATTAATGCAAAGCTTAGCAGCAATTATTATTTTGGGAAATTTTGTGATTAGTTTGAATTAACTTAAGAGTTATATTATACTAACTTTCGTGTTAGAGGAGTGTAACTTATGATAAACAAAAGACTGCTGCATGCTTTCCCTCAAAGCATGACCTACATAAAAAAGAATGTACTTTGTCAGTGGATCGGTCTGCTGGCCAGCACCGTATTAAGCGGAAGCATTGCCTTTATGATCGCTTCTGTGCTTGCTCATCAGAAGATATCGTACGGTCTGATCCTGATCCTTATGATCGGATGCATCGTGATCCGTATCCTTATGAACAAAGCGGCTGTCACAGCCAGCTTTCGGTCCAGCGAAACGGTCAAGGAGCAGATGCGTCAGAAGCTCTTTTCCAAACTTGCCCAGATCGGACCATCCTATCTGAACCAATGGTCGACTGCCGAGATCGTCCAGCTGTTTTCGGAAGGCGTGGATCAGCTGGAAACGTATTTTGGAAGTTATATTCCCCAGTTTTTCTATGCACTGCTCGCGCCGTTTACGCTTTTTCTGATCACATTGTTCCTGAACTGGAAGGCCGCGCTCGTCCTGTTGGTGTGCGTGCCGCTCATTCCGGCGTCGATCATCGCAGTGCAGAAATTCGCCAAAAAGCTCCTTAATAAATACTGGGGACAGTATACCCAGCTAGGCGACAGCTTTCTGGAAAACCTGCAGGGATTGACGACATTGAAAATGTATGAGGCGGATGGTGCCCGTCATCAACAGATGAACGAGGAAGCCGAGCTGTTCCGCAAGATCACGATGCGTGTGCTCATCATGCAGCTCAACTCCATCTCTGTCATGGACCTTGTTGCTTATGGCGGGGCTGCTGCCGGCATCCTGACCGCCTTGTTCGCCTATCAGAACGGGATGGCGACCCTTTTTCAGACCGTTTTTATCGTTCTGCTTTCGGCAGATTTTTTCATCCCGATGCGTACATTAGGATCCTATTTTCATATTGCCATGAATGGCATGGCTGCCAGCGACAAGATGTTTGCGATCCTGGACGAGAAGGTGAAGCAGGGATCCGGAAAAAAAGCGGGACCGCTCGAGCAGCTGAAAATGAATGATGTCAGCTTCGCGTACGATGAAAAACCGATCCTTCATCATGTCGATCTGCTCATCGAGCGTGGCAGAAAGACAGCGATCGTCGGCGAGTCCGGCTCCGGAAAAAGCACGATCGCAAAACTTCTTCTTGGCCAGATCGGCCCGGAAAAGGGAATGATCGCATGGAACGATACTTCGATCGATGAGATCGATTACGAACAGCTGTATAAGCGAATTTCCTATCTGGGTCATGAATCGGTCCTGTTCAAAGGAACGATCAGAGAGAACCTGCGAATGGCCGATCCGGGTGCAGAAGATGAACAAATGATCCATGTCCTGGAAATGGCAGGAATCTGGAATGATCTGTCGAAGCAGAACGGACTGGACGAAAGGATCGAGGAAGGGGCATCCAACTTTTCGGGCGGACAGAAACAGCGTCTTGCGCTGGCACGCCTGCTTTTGAAACCGGCCGATCTGCTGATCCTCGATGAAGCAACAAGTAATGTGGACGCTATGACAGAAGATGGCATCATGCGGGTGATCGGCCATTTGAAAGAGAAGACAGTCCTGTGCATTTCGCACCGTTTGAAAAACGTGATGGACGCGGATTCGATCTATGTTCTCAAGGACGGAGCGATCGTTGAACAGGGAACACATGAACGGCTTCTTGCGCAGAACGGGGAATATGCCCGTTTGTGGAATGCGCAGCAGCAGCTTGAACGCTATAGTCAGGGGGAACAACAATGAAACGGAATAATTTACAGATCCTGTCCAGGCTGATCGTATTTGTCAAACCGATGATCGGGATCATGATCGTTGCTGTTTTGATGGGTGTTGCCGGATTTATGGCAGCGATCCTCATCCCGGTGCTGGGCGCATACGGTATTTACAATGTGCGTACCGGACAGCCGCTGACCACGATCGTTGCGGCGATGATCCTTTGTGCCATTCTGCGTGGCGTGCTTCGGTATGCCGAACAGGCATGCAATCATTATATTGCTTTCAAGCTGCTTGCCCACATACGCGATATCATTTTCGGCAAGCTGAGAGAACTTTCGTTTGCCAAGCTCGAGGTCAAAGACAAGGGCAATCTGATTTCACTGATCACAAGCGATGTCGAACTTCTCGAAGTGTTTTATGCGCATACGATCTCGCCTGTATGTATCGCACTGATCGTCAGTCTGATCTGTATCGTATGGCAGTGGAGCATGGACTGGAAACTGGGGGTGTGCGCACTGGCAGCCTATATGAGCGTCGGGATGGGCATTCCTTATGTTCTTTCAAAACGAAGCTCAGCATCCGGAAGAGAGCTGCGCAAAGAGTCGGGCGAGCAGATGGCATTTGTGCTCGAATCGGTACGCGGCCTCAAAGAACTGATGTGGTTTCATGGTGTTCAGAAAAGAGAAGAGGAAATTCTTAAAAAAACAAAAGAACTGGCTCAAAAGGAAAAAAGGGTCAAGGAAGTGATGGCGCAGGGCATGTCGCTGACCAATGCGGCAGTGATCGTATTTACTGTTATTATTTTTGTCCTGGCTATTCATACGTCTGATCGTCAGTGTGCTGTGCTGATCTCTCCGATCCTGATGATTTCCTCCTTTGGTCCTGTCATTGCGTTATCGAATCTCGGAACGGGCCTGGCCCAGACACTGGGTGCGGGAAACCGCCTTCTGGATCTGCTGGAGGAAAAGGTGACGGTCGAAGAGGTGACGAATGGAAAAAATACCGGTTTCGACGATCTGCAGGCAGAAGGGATCGACTTTGCGTATGACCAGGAGCAGGTGCTCAAGGATTTTTCGCTGCAGATCCCGCAAAACAGGATCCTCGGCATTCAGGGAAAAAGCGGCTGCGGAAAATCGACACTGCTCAAACTGCTCATGCGTATGTGGGATGTGGATGCAGGAAAAATCACGATTGATGGAGAAAATATAAAAAATATCAATACGCACTGTATCCGCAGCCATGAAAGCCTGGTCAGCCAGGAAACGATGCTCTTTCACGATTCGATCGCTGCGAATCTGCGGATCGCCAAAGCCGATGCTGCGGATGAAGAGCTTGTCGAAGCGTGCAAAAAAGCAAATATCCACGACTTTATCATGACGCTGCCGCAAGGGTATGACACGCGGGTTGCCGAGCTTGGCAGCAGCGTGTCCGGGGGCGAAAAACAGCGGATCGGTCTTGCCCGGGCGTTCCTGCATGATGGCAATGTGCTTCTTCTTGACGAGCCGACGAGCAATCTGGACAGCCTGAACGAAGGGGCGATCCTAAAAGCGGTGGATGATCATAAGAAAGGAAAAACGATCATTTTGATTTCGCATCGCGCGTCTTCGCTTCAGTTTGCGGATCAGATCGTAAAAATGACGAAATATGAAAAGAAATAAAAATGTGAATAAAAAAAGAGAAGACGAGATGCGTCTTGTGACAGAAATGATCCGTTTATATTATAAAAAGCATGAGGGAGATGCGCAGGAGCTGATCGACTATGCGGCGATGCGGATCAGCAAATGTCCTTTCATGGAGACGAAGACGTTCTGCTCTGCCTGCAAAGTGCACTGCTATGAAAAAACGAAGCGGGAGCAGATCCGTGCGGTAATGCGCTGGAGCGGGCCGCGAATGCTTTTTCGCCATCCCATCCTGGCAATACGCCACCTGATTGTGGAAAGAAAACAGAAAAAGGAGCTGAAAACTGTATGAAGATCATTTATTTGACAATAGGATTTATCGGCCTGGGACTTGGGGTCGTGGGCGCAATCCTGCCTCTGCTGCCCGCTTTTCCTTTTCTGCTGATGGCGGCGTTTGGATTTGGTAAAGGGAGCGAACGTCTGCATGACTGGTTTGTGTCGACGAACCTTTATAAGGCCAATCTGGAAAGCTGGGTCAAAGAGCGGGGAATGAATAAAAGAACGAAGATCCGGGTCATGGTCGTTATCACGCTGACGATGATCTTCGGTTTTGTGATGATGGATGAGGTGCCGGTCGGACGGATCGTTTTGCTGATCGTATGGATCGGGCATGTGATCTACTTCCGGTACGGCATGAAAACGCTGGCTGAATAAGAAAATCAGAACATTTAATAAAAAATTGAGTTTTTTGACTTTACAAATGGAGAAATGTTCGATATTATAATTGAGCATATGGCGGTTGTGGTGAAGTGGTTAACACAACGGATTGTGGCTCCGTCATTCGCGCGTTCGATCCGCGTCAGCCGCCCCATTATGTAGAACCGGACGTGTCAGGACTTTGCTGACACGTTTTTTATTTTATATCGATGAAAAGGGGAGATTTCAATGTCAAACTACGAATTTACAACGCAGATCAGCCAGGATGAATATGATGGATTTGTCAGGAATCATCCGAATGCCAATCTGCTCCAGAGCTGGAACTGGGCCAGGATCAAATCCAACTGGGATCATGTATATACGGCTGTGAAAAAAGATGGACAGATCGAGGCGGCTGCGCTGGTGCTGATCAAAAATCTGCCGGCAGGATTCACGATGCTCTACATCCCGCGCGGACCGGTCATGGACTGGAACGATCAGGAACTTCTCGATTTTTATATGAAAAATCTGAAAAAGGAGGCAAAAAAGCATCATGCGCTATTTGTGAAAATGGATCCGCCTGTTGTGATTGGTAAGTATTATTCACACAATAAGGAGCGACCGCACAATGGTAATGAACAGCTTGTGAATGCGTTTGAAAAAGCCGGATGCATCCACCAGGGATTTACGACCATGATTGAAGAAAGTATTCAGGCGCGTTTTCAGTCAATCATTGATAAGCCGGAAGATTTGATGGCATCGCTTCCGAAAAAGACGAAAAAGCTAATCAAAGAGGCGGAAAAACGTGATTTGGAAATTATCAGTGGCAGAGAGGAGCTTGTTGACGAATTTACCCACCTGGTCGAAATGACAGAATCACGCAAACATGTTTCACTGCGCAATCGGGAATACTTTACAAAACTTCTGAATACTTATAAAGAAGATGCTATCATCATGCTGGCAATTGCCGATCCGCAAAAGATCATAAATAAAAACGAAAAGAAGCTAGCGGACCTTGATGCACAGCTGGCTGCGCTGCCTGAAAATCACAAGAAAAAACGTTTTATTCTGGAGGAACAGAAAGCGGGCGTTGTGAAGGACATTAGCAATCTACAGGAAATCATTGATTCACTGGAAGATGGAACATCTCCAGTTGCGGTTGCAGGAGTGCTGACGATCGTTTACGGGGAAAATGCCGAAATGCTGTATGCAGGAATGGATGAACGCTTTCGACGGTTCATGCCGCAGTATAAGACGTATATCGAAAACTTTCAATGGGCTTTTGACCATGGTTGCACCGAGTTTTCGATGGGCGGTGTGGAAGGAACATTGGATGACGGACTGACACATTTCAAAGACAACTTTGCACCATATATTTATGAATATATCGGCGAATTCGATCTGCCGGTGCTGTTCTATAAGCCTGCAAAAATGCTGTATGAGAAAAAACGCCATTCGATGAGGGAAAGCTGATGAAAAGAGTTCTGCTCCCTCTTTTTTGCATCTGCGGTTTTTGTCTGCTGATCACAGGATGCAGCGAACTGGAAAGCCGAAAACAAACGGCAGCATGCAGTCCGGATCAGGGAAATGCCTGTATTGCTGAAGGAACGGAAACGGAAAGCGGATTCGAACCGATGACCTTTGATGAATCGATCGCTCTGTTCGAAAATAAGGGATCCGGCATCCTGTATTATGGATTCAAGGATTGTCCATGGTGTGTCGAGGCTGTGCCTGTCCTTGAAGAGGTCAGAAAAGAATATGATCAGACGATCCATTATATAAGAACCCGGGATGAAAACAGGGAACGGCTGTATACTGATGAACAGAAAGAAAAGATCGCTCCGTATTTAAAAGACTATATGTCGGAGAATGAGGAAGGGATCCTGACCTTATTTGTTCCTTGTGTGGTCGTGGTCAAAGATGGACAGGTCGTTGACGGGCACGTAGGAACGGTCGAAGGACATGATGCCCATGAGCGGAAAATGACTGCCGAAGAACAAGAACAATTGAAAAAAAAGTACGAAGACATGCTTTCCGGATCAGCTTCGCACTAAGCGACATCCTCCCCCACCTATAGAGGTGGGAGTCTTCTTGCCTATAGTTGATAAATATAACGAATACCGTACCAGATGGATAGGATGAGAAGCGGGATCACAAGACCTTGATCGAAAGCGATCCAGTTATTGTGAGCCATGCTGCTGACCAGGGACTGGTACGGTATTTCAGTTCCGGAAAACAGGATCGACAGCGCAAAAGAAGAAAGCAGCGCAAGCATATTGAGCACACAGGTAATGCGCAGCATGATGCGTGTCGTTGCCAGGTCTGTAAACAGTACGCGAAACATTAAAAAACCTCCTTACGCATATTATAAATGGTATAAAAGAAATAATATATTTGCACGCCCCTGTATTTGAAAAAAAACTTAAAAAAATTTAAAAAACAGGTTGCAACGGTATTTGAATCATGTTAATATAAGTGAGCGCTGATGAAGAGCGCCGACTAAAGATTCTTGGAGATGTACTCAAGTGGCTGAAGAGGTGCCCCTGCTAAGGGTATAGGTCGGGAAACTGGCGCGAGAGTTCAAATCTCTCCATCTCCGCCATTCTTTAGATTTCATATAATTGGTCCAGTGGTGTAGTGGTTAACATGCCTCCCTGTCACGGAGGAGATCGTGGGTTCGAGTCCCATCTGGACCGCCATTTTTCTTGAAATTTAAATAAAAGATGTTATAATTGGTCCAGTGGTGTAGTGGTTAACATGCCTCCCTGTCACGGAGGAGATCGTGGGTTCGAGTCCCATCTGGACCGCCATCGTGCAGATGTAGTTCAATGGTAGAACACAGCCTTGCCAAGGCTGATACGCGGGTTCAATTCCCGTCATCTGCTCCATCTAGTTGAGTTAAAAACCGCGTAATGCGGTTTTTTGCTTTATATAAAGGCAAATTCAATATCTTAATTAATTAAGGAAGTTGGCTTTGCGTGTAGTTTGCGTGTAGTTTTTTGCCCCGTTCCTCTTTTTTCTTCCGGCTTTTCTTTGCAGAGCCATCTTCTGCTCCAGCTATTTTCCAAAAAATTTTAATGCACTGTACCGGTTGTATCTAGTTGAGCGAAAGCAGCAGAATACGATATCATAAAATAGAAACAGAAAGAGGGAACAAAATGAACGACTTTTCAAAAGGAAGCGTGTCTGGTCATATCCTCAAGCTGGCGCTTCCAATGATCCTCGCACAGCTCATCAACATTTTATACAATATGGTCGACCGGATCTATATCGGACGGCTTGGACAGGATGCCGCCTGTGCAATGTCCGCCCTGGGAATCTGTCTGCCCGCCATTACGATCATCATCGCCTTTGCCAATCTGGTCGGAATGGGCGGCTCTCCGCTCGTATCGATCGCCAGAGGAAAAAAAGATATCGGCAGAGCACAGAATATCCTGAATCACGCTTTTCTCTATTTGTGCTTTTTGAGCATCGTGCTCTTTCTCATCGGTTTTATTTTTGCCCGACCTATCCTTTTTGCCTTTGGTGCCAGCCAAAGCACCATTTCTTATGCATTGATCTATCTGCGTATTTATTTATGCGGCACTCTTTTTACGATGATCTCGCTAGGAATGAATTCATTTATCAATGCCCAGGGATTTGCCAAAACCGGCATGATGACCGTGTTGATCGGCGCCATCCTCAATATCGTGCTTGATCCCGTTTTTATCTTTCTGCTGCATATGGGAGTAGCGGGAGCCGCCCTGGCCACCATATTATCCCAGTTCGTTTCCATGCTTTGGACCATCCGGTTCCTGCGGTCCGATAAAACGATCATCCGTCTTGATCTGAAATCATTTCATTTCGACTTTTCGCTGATCCAGCAGATCACCCAGCTAGGCATGGCAGGCTTTATGATGGCCGTCACCAATTCGATCGTATCCGCCGTGTGCAATAATGTCCTGCAGATATGGGGAGGAGATCTGTATATTGCCGTCATGACAGTCATCAATTCGCTCAGAGAACTCGCTTCTCTTCCTGGCCAGGGATTTGCCAACGCAGGACAGCCTGTTCTCGGATTCAATTACGGCGCCAGACAGTTCGGCCGGGTCCAGAGCGGGATCAAAGCGATCACCCTGTTCACTGTTCTGTCGATGACAGTATTCTGGATCTTTATTTTATGCACGACCAGCTTTTTGTTCCGGATCTTTACCAATGACGCCGCTGTGGTCGCAGCCGGGATCCATTCCGCCCATTTATATTTTTTCGGCTTCTTCATGATGGCCTTTCAGATGAGCGGACAATCCACAGCCATGGGACTAGGCCGCGCAAAACAGGCCATCTTCTTTTCCATATTCCGCAAAGTGATCGTTGTGGTGCCGCTGACCCTTCTGCTGCCGTACTGGCTTGGCGTAGACGGTGTATTTATCGCGGAAGCAGTATCCAATTTTATTGGAGGCGGGGCATGCTATATTACGATGCTGCTGACAATCTGGAAAAGTCTGAAAACACAAAAAAATTAAAAAAAGGTCCACTAAATCTATTTTTATACGTATATAAATAGTATGAGAATTAAAGATATGGAAATACAGCAGCGTCCTAGAGAAAAAGCTCTGCGTTCCGGCGTGAAATCGCTGAATGATGCTGAGCTGGCCGCGCTGCTGCTCTCTAGCGGAGTCAAACAAAGAACAGTAGAGCAGATCGCTCATGACCTTGTCAGAAAATCGGAAAACTTCAGCAGGCTTCCGAAAATGACACTCGAAGAACTGATGGAAATCGAAGGCATCCGGGAGGCGAAGGCCTTTCAGATCCAGGCCGCTCTTGAACTAAGCATGCGCGCCATGCGTGCCCAGTCCTATGCACGCCCGATCCATAAACCGCAGGATCTTGTCCTGTGGTTCGAGATGGAGTACGGGATCCTTGCCCAGGAACATTTTGTGTGTGTATATCTAGATACGAAAGGAGAAATCATTACCCACAAAGTTCTTTTCAAAGGATCGCTTAACGAATCGGTCATCCATCCGCGGGAAATCTTCCGCGAAGCTTTCATCCACAACGCGAATTCGATCATCCTCGTGCACAATCATCCTTCCAACGATGTCACTCCTTCGCCGGCAGATCTTTCGACGACCTCCCTGCTGATCAACGTATCGAAGACTATGGGAATAAAGATCACAGATCATATTATTGTAGGACAAAATAAATATTACTCCTTCAAGGAACATCGTGCGCTCCATTGAATTGAATGTATTTAATCGTTATAATAAAGCCAAATGATCTGGGGGAAGAAATGAAAAGATTTACCAAACTTCAACGTGTTCTGATCAGTATGATCGTGGTCGTTATCGTTTTCGGCTGCATCATGCTCGGTCTGCGCCAAAATGTAATGACAAATCCGGGCTACAGTGCCTGGACTTATATAAAATACGGACTGATCGATTATCCGATGACCTCGATCGGCAACGCCGTATCCGACCTATCCAATTTATGGCATGTTTATGACGATAACGTGTATCTGAACGAACAGCTCGCCATCCAGCGAAGCTATCAGACAATGTATCAGGATGAAAAGAACCGGAATCAGGAACTGACCGACATGCTCGATATGCAAGGACAGCTCGAAGATGCCATGCACATCAACTGCACGGTCCTCGAACGGCCGGTGCAGAGCTGGGACGAGACCGTGACCATTTCGGCAGGAAAGAACAAGGGCATCGAGGAAAACATGCTCGTCAGCACCTCGCAAGGCGCGGTGGGGCTCATCGAACATGTCGAGACCGCCACGAGCACTGTCCGTCTGCTCGTTTCATCAAAGCTTCACAACAATATTGCGGTAGAGATCCCGCTCGATGACGGAACAAGCGTAGAAGGCGTGCTGCAAGGGTATGACACATCCCGGAAAGCCTATATCGTCAATCTGTTCGATCATGACGCGTCGGTCACCAACGGTGCACAGGTCGCAACGAGCGGCAAGGGAGGAAACTATCCGGGAGGAATCTATATCGGCACCGTGACCGATACGGTCATGAATGATGATGCGATCATTTCCACCATCTATGTCAGACCTGTCGCAAATATGCAGAGCTTCAATTATGTCACTGTGATCGGAAACAAAAAATCATGAGAAAGGCACAGATCATTCCGCTCGGATTTCTCGGACTCGCTCTGCTCGACTCGCTCGTAACGTTCGGATTTCCGATCGATTTTACTTACATAGACTACAGTTTTGTGCCTCATTTTACTTTTATAGGCATGATCATTTATTTGAATGATAAAAAGTGGCTGAACCGGCTGCTGATCGGAACTGCGGTCGGTCTTCTTTTCGGTATCCTGTTTACCGGAACACCTGTACTGGATACGATCCTGTTTGCGGCCGGCGCATACTTTATTGGCCTTTTCAACAAATATATGCAGTCGGACTGGCAGAAATTTGCATGGTACATGCTGTTTGTTTTCCTTTTCGATCTGCTCCCGTATATATTCATGAAACTGACCAGTCCGCATTATCCGGACCTTGCCGTCTGGTTCATGCATATCGAAGCGCTTACCCTCGTGCTTGATCTTGTATCCGTACTGTTCCTGCTGTACATCGAGCAGGTCATGTCCCGCTTTTTCAAGATCCGGGAACTGCGCGAACAAAAAGCAGTCAAACAAAGATTCAGGTCATTCACGAAATAATGGCCGCCTCGCTATGCGAGGCTTTTTTTTGCGAGTGTGCTACAATAGAACTAATCTCAACATAAGGAGGAACAACGTGAAAAAGTTATTATTGATCGACGGAAACTCCATGCTGTTTCGGGCATATTATGCGACCGCCTATACCAACCGCATGTCCACTTCCTCGGGCATCCCGACCAACGCGGTATTCGGCTTTATCGTCATGATGCAGAAAGCGATCCAGCTAATCCAGCCGGATGCAGTGCTCGTCGCATGGGACGCAGGAAAGCCCACATTCCGTCATGAAGCGTATTCAGAATACAAAGGAACACGAAAGGAGCTTGACGAGGATCTGATCAGCCAGATGCCAATCGTGCGCGAATACCTCGACGAAGCCCGCATCACCCGTTATGAGCAGGACGGCTACGAAGCCGATGATATTATCGGATCGGCCGCAAAAGCAACGCCCGATATGGACACGACCATTTTGACCAGCGACCGTGATCTTCTTCAGCTCATTGACAGCACGACCCGCGTGCTTCTCATGAAAAAGGGCTTGAGCGAAATGGACCTCATGGATGAGAAGGCACTTCAGGAAGCGTACGGACTGCGTCCGGAACAGATCATCGATCTGAAAGGACTGATGGGCGATGCCAGCGACAATATTCCCGGAGTAAAAGGTGTCGGGGAAAAGACGGCGCTCAAGCTGCTCCACCAGTATGATACGGTCGAAGGAGTATATGAACACATTGACGAGATCAAAGGAAAGATGAAGGAGAAGCTCGAAAACGGAAAGGAATCCGCTTTTCTTTCCAGAGAGCTCGCAACGATTTATACCGGAATGGATCTGCCGTTCTCGCTTGCCGACCTGACCTATGCCGATCATGACGCAAGCGGCTTTTACCAGAAATACGAAATGCGCTCTCTTGTTCATGAAGAAGAAGCCCGCCCGGTCCGTTCCTATCCGATGAAAACCATCGCTTCGATCCGCGAAACCGGTAAGACCGATTATGAGGAACTGCTCTTTTTTGCGGTTGCCGACCATGAACCGTTCATGGAACAGAAACTGTACGGCTTCATGTTTCCGACACGCACATGCGCTTACTATCTTCCGCTCGACAAAGCTGCCGCAGACGAAGAGTTCATTGAACAGCTGAAAACGAACAGGACGCTGGAAACCTGGAATGCCAAGATGGTCATGCATCTGCTCGACCGTCACGGATTCCCGGTCCCTGTATTCGCCCAGGATTATCATATTGCCAGTTTCCTCTTATATTCGCAGGCCACCAATATGGATTTTCTGCTTGAAGCGCTCCAGATCGTGCTCCCTGAACCATGGAAAGATCTGGCCAAAAAGACGTTAGGCGGTTACAGCGAAGAAAGAATGATCCCTGAAATGTGTGCGCTGGCCATGCAGGTCGAACAAAAGAAAATGGTTATCCTTGACGAGATCGACGCCCAGGACATGCACGAGCTCTACCATGAGATCGAGCTGCCGCTTGTCCCTATTCTTTATGATATGGAACGTACAGGGATCCATGTCGACGAGGTGCGGCTCGAAGAACTGCGTCAGGAATACCAGGCTCATATGGACGAGCTTGCCGACCGTATTTACGGATATGCCGGGCATTCATTCAATATCGATTCGCCAAAACAGCTTGGTATCGTCCTGTTCGATGAACTGGGATTAAAGACGGGCAAGAAACGCTCGACAGCAGCCGATGTGCTCGAAAAACTGAAAAGCGCCCATCCGATCATTGAAGATATCCTGGAATACAAGAAATACTCGAAGATCATGTCGACCTATATTATCGGTCTGGCCCGTTATATCATTGGCGGAAAGATCTATACGACATTTAATCAGACCATGACCCAGACGGGCAGGCTTTCCTCATCGGATCCGAACCTGCAGAACATTTCGGTCAAGGACGAGGAAGGAAAGGAAATCCGCAGGATCTTTGTAGCGCCGCCAGGATACAAACTGCTTTCTGCCGATTACTCGCAGATCGAGCTGCGTATGCTTGCCGATATGGCAGACGAGTACAATATGATCGACGCCTTCTGCCATGATATCGATATCCATACAAAAACGGCATGCGAACTGTTCGATGTCGAAGCCGGTCAGGTCGACGCGCATATGCGTCGTGTGGCCAAGACCGTCAACTTCGGGATCGTATACGGGCAGACCGAATTCGGTCTGGCCCAGACGCTGGGCATATCCCGCCAGGAAGCCAGAGATTTTATGGCAGCCTATTTCGAGTCGTATCCGAACATTCGTCAGTATATGGACCGGACCATTTCGTTCTGCGAAGAGAACGGATATGTTGAAACGTTGATGCACCGCCGCCGCATGATCCCGGAAATCAACGATAAGAACTTCATGACCCGCGAATTCGGAAAGCGGGCAGCCATGAATGCCCCGATCCAGGGCAGTGCGGCCGATCTGATCAAAATTGCGATGATCAAAACGAACGACGCTCTGGCAAAAAACGGCTATGAGGCCAAAATGCTCCTGCAGATCCATGACGAGCTCATCTTTCTTGTGCCCGATGAGGAAGTGGAAGCGATCCTCAGGCTCGTACAGGATACGATGGATTCGGCCATGAAGCTCAAGGTGCCTTTAAAAGCATCGATCGAGTACGGTCAGAACTGGTATGAGGCCAAATAATGCCGGAAGCACCAGAAGTTCAGACCGTACTGACAACGCTCGAAAAGCAGATCCGCAATGCACGCATAGAAAAAGTGGAGATCTTTCATGAAAAGCTTCCGGAAAACCTGGGCGTGCATGAGTTCGAAAAAATGCTGGAGAACCAGAAGATCCTGCGCTTTTTCCGGCTCGGCAAATATCTCGGCTTTGAAACCGAAGAGTATGACTGGATCGTTCATCTGCGCATGGAAGGAAAGTTCTTCGTTTTTGATTCGTATCCTGATCCGAAGGACAAACATATTCATGCCATCTTTTCATTAAGCACAGGACAGTATTTGTGCTATCACGATACACGTAAATTCGGGCGCATGTACCTCTATCCGAAAACAGAAGATATCGCGTCCCTGCCATGCTTTCAAAATGTAGGGATCGATTTTTCCAAAGCTTCGGGTACGTATTTATTCGACAGGACGCGGAACAGCAAGCGGGATATCAAGAGCGTCCTGCTCGATCAGTCTGTTATCGCGGGGATCGGCAATATCTATGCTGACGAGATCCTGTATGCGGCCAGGATCGATCCGCGCAGCATCGCCTCTCATCTTGACCGGGACGACTGCGAGACGATCGCCGCACAGACAAAGCGGATCCTGAACGAAGCGATCGAAGCGAAAGGGACGACGATCCGTTCGTACACGTCTTCGCTCGGTGTAGAGGGCCAATACCAGCAGCAGCTCAGAGCCCATACAAAAGAAGGAAAGGAATGTGAGCAATGTCATCAGCCGATACAGAAAATCAAGCTCAAAGGACGGAGCACGTATTTCTGTCCGGAATGCCAGGTCAGAAAGTAATTGCACTGACCGGAACGATCGGTTCAGGAAAAAGTACGGCAGCCCGTTATGTGAACAGACAGTTTCCGGTCATTGACTGCGACAAGGTAAATGCCGAGCTGCTTGAAAAAGGCCATGAAGGCTATGATGCGCTTTGCGCGTCCGGCCTGGTTTCTCTTGATAAAAACGGAAATATCGACAAAGCGAAAATGGCAGAAACGATCTTTACCGATCCGGATAAAAAGAAAAGAGTCGAGGCGCTCCTTCATCCTATGATCTTTCGAAAGGTCGACGAATGGATCAGAAAACAAAATGCCCGGGCCGTATTCGTGGAAATGCCGATCCTTTTCGAGATCGGAGCAGACCGGTATTTCAGGACGATCTGGTGTGTCGTATGCGATCCGGACACGGCAGTAGACCGGCTGATGAAGTACCGCGCCTTTTCGAAAGAGGATGCTCTGCGGCGTATTGCCAGTCAGTGGAGCGCAGAAAAAAAAGAAAAACAAAGCACGCTGGTCATCGACAATTCGGGAACCGAAGCGCAGCTTGAACAAAAAATAAAGCAATTGATGGAAAGGTTGTGAGAATCGGATGAAGAAAGGAAACGCACAGATCCGCGTGAGCCCGGGCTATGAGGCTGACTGGCAGCATGTTCTCGTGCTTTTATACAGACCGCTGCTCAAGCAGGACGGCTTTCTTCTGTATCATATATTTCATGCGCTCGATGGTCTTGAGATCGAGATCGAACAGCTTTGCCGCATGGGCGGGATGAGCATGAAACGCTTTGAAAAGGCGCATGAAACGCTGGAGGAGTTTCGTCTGCTCAAGACGTATGTAAAGCCGGGAGGAAAGGAATATCTGTTCGATCTGTATCCGCCCATGAGCGCCTATGAATTTCTCAAAGACAATACGTTCGGGCGGCTTGTGGTTGCCGGGCTAGGCTCAAAATACTATGATACGCTCAAAATGCACTTTTTGAAAAAACCGGAACAGCCAAAAGGATGGATCGAGATGACCAAGCCGTTCGACAGTTCGCGCCTGAACGGCTGGAACGATGAGCAGGAGGCGCAGATGGCGTATCTGCGGCCGAACGCGCCATCGAATCAGTTTGTGCAGCAATTCGATTTCGATACATTCTTTACCGGTATGGAGCGCATTTTCATGCCCCGCTACCGCACCCGGAGCAATCTTGATCTGATCGCTTCTCTGGCCCAGACCTACGGGATCGCACCGGAAGATATGCGCAAATATGTGAACAGGGCCTGCAACCCCCATACGCATGAATTCAATGCGAATACGCTCGAGAAGGTCGTGCATTCTTCTTTGAAGAAGCCGGCGGCTGCAACGAAGGATCCGTATCAGATGCCGCCAATGCAGTTTTTCCAGATGAAACAGAGCGCGCCGGTAGCTGGTGCCGACGAAAAGCTGATCAAGGATCTGAGCATGAACTACGGCTTTTCCACGGAAGTGGTCAATATCCTGATCGAGTATGTGCTCGAGGCGACCGGACAGAGCTTTCAGCGCTCCTATGTGGAAAAGATCGCATCGTCATGGAACCGTCTCAAGATCAGGACAAGGGAACAGGCGCTTGCGCGCATCCAGCAGGAAAGCCGGCCCGCATACAATACAGGAGTCAATACCGGTCTGCCCGAATGGTATGCGAATACGGAAACTACGCCTGTGAATAGCGACGTTCTGGCAAGAGCGCTGGAAGCACAGAGGAAAGCGTCGGAGAATAAATGATGGAATCTACGAATTTAAAACTGGCATTGAATGATGAACAGCAGATCGATCGTCTGCGTCAGATCGATGCGCTGAAAAAAAACAGGATCGTGCTCGATTTTATGAAAAGGCACGATCTGCCTGTCCGTGTGCTGGAAGAGCATTCGTCCCTGTTTGCGGACTGGATCAAGCGCCTGGAAAAATGCAGCGGATGTCAGGGGCTGAACTATTGCCGGCAGCCGATGAAAGGTCGTGTGAAGACGCTGTGTATCGACGAGGAAGGGTTCCTGAGCGATTCGTACATGGCGTGCCGCTACGAAAAGAAGGAAGAGGAGCGCATGCGTCATCGCAAGAACTACCGGATCTTTGATGGTTCGTACAATGATCTTCTTATTGATCAGCATTCTGTGCATCTTGAACAGGAGACCAATGAATACGCGCAGGCGTATACGCTCATGATCGACTCGCTGGATCTTCAGAAAGGGGTGTATTTGTTCGGCCAGCCGGGAACAGGCAAGACTTATTTGTCGAGGATTGCGGCGAACTGGTATGCCCATCATGATCATACGGTCGCGTTCGTGAACATGCCGCAGTGCATCCAAGCCATGAAGCAGAATATGACCGATGTGCAGTACCGCATGACCATGATCTCGAGGATGAAGTTTTCGGATGTCCTCTTCCTGGATGATATCGGGTCGGAAAGCATCAGTGCGTGGACGCGGGACGAGATCCTCTTTCCTATACTCGAATACAGGATGAATAACCGGCTGAAGACGTATTTTACGTCGAATTATACGCTTGAAGAGCTGAAGCTTCGCTATGGAAGGGTCCGGGAGGAAAACTCGGAAGTGGCTTCGCTGCGCATCATCGAACGGATCCGTACGTTAGCCATCTTATGCCCGCTTCAGGGAAATTCGCGCCGATAGTGTATTCTTCCGGCAATTATTTCAGCGGTTTCATTTTTCTCTTTTCAAATGTTTAGGGATGGAGTAAAATGTTAATGATGATAAGGATTTACTAAAGGAGGAATAGTAATAATGTTAGTATCTGCTACTGAAATGATCAACAAAGCTCATGAAGGGCACTATGCGATCGCTCAATTCAACATCAACAACATGGAGTGGATCAAATCGATCCTGCTCGGCTGCGAAGCAAAAAAATCTCCTGTGATCTTAGGTGTTTCTGAAGGTGCGGCAAAATACATGTGCGGCTACAAGAACGCTGTGGACATGGTTAAAAATATCATGGATTTCTATGGTATCACCGTTCCTGTTGCGATCCATCTGGATCATGGAACATACGAAGGCGCTAAAAAAGCCATCGAGGCAGGATTTACTTCTGTTATGTTCGACGGATCTCATTTCCCGATCGAAGAGAATATTGAAAAATCAAAAGAACTGATCGAGCTTGCTCACAGCAAAGGCATTTCGATCGAATGCGAAGTCGGCGGTATCGGCGGCGAAGAAGATGGTGTCGTATCGGCAGGCGAAGTCGCTTCTCCGGCAGAATGCGCTGAGATCGCAGGTCTTGGTGTGGATTTCCTTGCTGCAGGTATCGGAAATATCCACGGTAAATATCCGGCTGACTGGGCAGGATTGAACTTCGACGTTCTTGAAGAGATCCAGAATGTGACAGACGGAAAACCTCTCGTACTTCACGGCGGTTCAGGAATCCCTCAGGAAATGGTTAAAAAAGCCATCACTTTAGGTGTTTCCAAAGTAAACGTAAATACAGAATGCCAGCTCGTATTCGCTGATGCTACGAAGAAATATATCGAAGACGGCGGAATCGACAAACCAAAAGGTTACGACCCTCGTAAACTTCTCAAACCAGGTGCTGATGCGATCCAGGCTCTTGTAGAAGACTACGTAGTGAACTTCTTCGGTTCAGCTGACAAAGCATAATAAATGATCATTCAAAGGGTGGAGCTCCACCCTTTTTTTTCAGGAGGGAAAAGATGAAACCAGTACAGATCAATGACTTGTATACATACGTTTTTTTAGGCAATCTGAAAACAAAAGGAGATCGTGCGGTGTTCGTGGGATCTGTGGCAGAAGAAGAAAACAATGCGTATCGCAGCGTGCTGTACACATTGAAAAACAATAAGGTCAGCCCGCTGACTGCCTACGGAAGCGAAACGGATTTTGTGTTCAAAGACGAAAATACCGTGGCATTTTGTTCCAACAGGGAAAAGGAAAAAGACAGGACGTTTTTATATGAGATGGCACTTAATGGCGGGGAAGCTATGCAAACAGCCCGGATCGATCGGGACAATGCTTCGCTGATCGGATATCTGAGCGACGGTACGGCCGTTCTTTCTGTTCAGGAACTCATGCAGCCGAAGGAAACAGATTATGATGTGTTCGATGAAATTCCGTTTTATTTTAACGGGGCAGGGATCACGAACAAGAAGCGGAACCATATCTACACGCTCAAGGATGGCAAACTGAAAAATCTGACGCCGGATCTGTTCAGCACGGACAGCATCAAACTGTTCGATGACAAGCTGTATGTGGTCGGGGATGAATTTGTTCGGAAAAATTCGCTCATGCCAGCCTTGTATGTGATCGATCCGATAACCGATGAATGGCACACTCTCATTGAAAAAGACGAGCTGTCGATTCATCTGTTTGAACCTTCAGCCGATGGAGTCTATGTTTTCGCTTCCGATAATAAGTCTTTCGGCCTGAATCAGAATCCGGATCTGTACTTTGTCCATGATGATCATGTGGAAAAACTGATGGATTGGGGATATTGTGTCGGCAATACGGTGGGCAGCGATTGTGCCTGCGTCGGCGGCAATACGTCTTTGATCCATGACAATATTTTATACTTTACGACAACAGTCAAAGATCATGTGGAACTGTATAAATACGAAAACGGGTTCGAACCAGTTTACAGAAGCGAAGGAACGATCCAGTCGTTCGCGTTCCTGAACGATGCCCTGCTGCTGATCGAAGCAAAGCCAGCACAGCGTCAGGAACTGTATGAAGTCAAGGGGGACGAAACGGTCTGTCTTTCGGATTTCAACAAGGATACGGATACATCGATCTCGATCCCGCAGCCTGTTGAATACACCGGGTATGATGGCAGTGCGATGACAGGATGGGTGCTGTATCCGAAAGATTTTGATAAGAAGAAATCGTATCCGGGCATCCTGGATGTGCATGGCGGTCCGAAAACTGTCTATGGAACAGTATTTTATCATGAAATGCAGGTGTGGGCTTCGCAGGGATATTTTGTGTTCTTCTGTAATCCGCACGGATCGGATGGCGGATCAGATGAGTTTGCGGATATCCGCGGCAAATACGGAACGATCGATTATGAGGATCTGATGCTTTTTACTGACACGGTGCTCAAGGCGATTCCTGAGATCGATCCAAAGCGGCTTGGCGTTACCGGAGGAAGCTATGGCGGATTCATGACCAACTGGATCATTGGCCATACAGACCGGTTCAGGGCGGCAGCGAGCCAGCGAAGCATTTCCAACTGGATCTCTTTTTCCCAGACAAGTGATATCGGTCCTTATTTTGCGCTCGATCAGCAGGGCGCTTCCATGGATTCGGATCCGGAAAAGCTCTGGTTCCATTCGCCGCTTCGTTATGCGAAAAATGTAACGACACCGACCTTGTTCATTCATTCAGATGAGGATTACCGCTGTCCGCTTTCGGAAGGTCTGCAGATGCTCAATGCGCTGCTTGAGTGTGATATCGAAGCGAGAATGTGCGTGTTCCATGGCGAGAACCACGAACTGTCGCGTTCGGGAAAACCGGTGCACCGGGTCCGTCGTTTGAATGAGATCACGGACTGGATGAACAGTCATCTCGAAAAGACGGAAAAATAAACCTGTATTTAGGAGTGGCGGGAAATTACCTTATAGTTTATAATGGTCTGGAATTAGGAGGTCAAACGATGGAAGAAGTTATTAAAATCGAAGGTGGTCATCGTTTACACGGAACAGTTCGTATCAGTGGTTCTAAGAACTCTACTGTGGCTCTCATTCCGGCCTGCGTATTAGGGAATGCGCCGGTCACAATTTACGGAGTGCCTAATATTTCCGATGTGAAATCTTTGACAGTTTTACTGAGGGAACTGAATGTCGAAGTCAAACAGCTTGATGAAGAAACATTATATATAGATCCAACTCATATGGAAAACACGCCAATGGTTTCCAATGCAGTTTCAAAGCTTAGGGCAAGCTATTACTTTATGGGCGCGCTTCTCGGGAAATACGGGCATGCCCAGATCAAAATGCCTGGGGGCTGCTATCTTGGTCCGCGCCCGATCGATCTGCATCTAAAGGGGTTCGAGGCACTGGGCGCTACAGTGAAATATGAGCACGGGTGCTATATCCTGCACGCCGACGAACTTGTGGGCAACCGCATATTCCTCGATATTCCCAGTGTCGGAGCGACGATCAATATCATGATGGCGGCTGTTTATGCCAAAGGACGCACGGTCATCGAAAATGCAGCCAGGGAGCCGGAGATCATTGACATTGCGACGCTGCTTAACAAGATGGGTGCGCGCATTACCGGGATGGGCACGAGCACGCTGACGATCGATGGAAGCGTTCAGCCGTTGAAAGGATGTTTTCATGAGATCATTCCGGACCGGATCGAAGCGGCTACCTACATCATCATGGCGGCAGCCATGGCGGATGATATGGTGATCGAGAACATTATTCCGCAGCACATTGAAGCGATCTTGATGAAGCTGGAGGAGATCGGGATCAAAATGAAAGTTGGTACCGATTTCGTACAGATCTACGGCAGGGAGGGCGAGCTTCGTCCGACCGAGATCCTGACCAAGCCTTATCCTGGTTTTGCGACGGATGTCCAGCAGCCGTTTACTGCGCTGCTCACACAGGCTAAAGGGCAGTCGATCGTAACAGAAACGATTTATACGGAGCGTTTCAAGCATTGCTATGAGCTCAATAAGATGGGAGCCGATATCGATGTGCGCATTCCGAGCGGATTTATCAACGGTTCGACACCGTTGTCGGGTACGAGCGTGGTGGCGACCGATCTGCGCTGCGGCGCGGCCCTTGTCGTTGCCGGGCTGATGGCAGACGGGATCACGGAGATCCATGATGTATACCATATCGATCGCGGATACGATCATCTCGATGAAAAGCTCAGGTCTCTGGGAGCCGTTTTCTGGCGGGAAACAGTCGAATAAATAAAAGAAACGGAAAACGCTTACAAATGCGGGTTCCGTTTTGTTTTCTTTCTTGCGTGCATTATTTTTTCGCTCTATAATAGAAAAAGAACAGGCAAAATCGGGAATAGATATGATACGAATAGCAATTTTAGAGTACGAAAAAGAATCAAAGGAAATTATTTTCCAGTTTGGAAAGATCTTTAAAAATGTGGACTGGACCTTTCGTCATTTCTGGAAGGCTAGCGAGCTTGCCAAAGCAATGAAAGATGAAGAATATCAGATTTTCGTGTTTGATGAAATGTTTAAAACGCCGCGGCTGGAAAGCGTGTTTGTGCATGATAATCCCAATGCACTTTTTATTTATATTTGCGATGATCCAACGCAGGTAAAAGGGGAGGATGGCCGTGAGCGCATGATCTACATCCAGAAGAATGCGCTGGTGAAAGATCTGGAAGACAAGGCGCAGATCATCATGCAGCAGGCGCGACAGAGCGAAATGTATTCGCTCGTGTATAACGGCGTTCATGTGAACCTGCCGTTTGATACGATCTACTATCTGGAAAAAGAGGAGAAGATGGTGATCTTCCATACCAAGAAAGGGACTTTTCAGAAACGTGTCAATATGAGCGACCTGGAGGCAGAGTTTGCGCCATACGGTTTTCTGCGGGTACATGTTTCATATCTGGTTAACTCCAAACACATTACTTCATGGCAGAAGGATGAAGTAGAGGTCAATGATGAAGTGCTGATCCCGCTCTCAAGAGCCCAGAAAAAGCGGATCATGGCATCGAAAAAGGAACGAACGTAAAAAAGAAGCGAGTAATTCGCCGCTTCTTTTTTAGTAGAAATTTCATAATGTACGCAAAGCGTCGATCAGCTCTGTCTTTGACGCTGCCTTTTCATCTTTTTTCTTGATGATCTTTGCAGGGCATCCTGCCACGACAACATTTTCCGGCACATCTTCGGTCACGACCGCACCAGCTGCCACAACAGAATTTTTTCCGATATGCACGCCTTCGATCACGACCGCATTGGCCCCGATCAGGACATCATCCTCGACAATGACCGGTGTCGCACTGGCCGGCTCGATCACGCCGGCAAGAACGGCTCCCGCCCCGATATGACAGTGTTTTCCGACCGTTGCCCGGCCGCCAAGAACAGCGCCCATATCGATCATCGTGCCTTCGCCGATCACAGCGCCGATATTAATGATCGCTCCCATCATGATCACCGCGTTGTCGCCGATCGTAACATGATCCCGGATAATGGCTCCCGGTTCGATGCGGGCTTTGATATTTTTTGTATCCAGCAAAGGAACAGCCGAATTGCGGGCTGTCGTTTCGATAAAGTAATCTTCGACAGTCAGCAGATGGCTGCGAAGTACCGGTTCGATATCTTCCCAGTCGCCGATGATCACATCCCCGAATCGTTTCGTGTTGGGAAAAACGATTTCCTTATCGCATTTGATATACAGTTTGACCGGCGTTTTCTTTTTTGATGTCTGTATGTATTTGATAATTTGTTCTGCTTCCATATCTTTCTCCTATTTCAGTAAATCAACCATCGAATAAAGTCCAGGTTCCTGGCCGCACAGGAAACGAGCTGCCTTGAGAGCGCCGTCCACGAAGATCATCCGCGAATTTGCTGTATGCCTGATCTCGAGGATCTCGTCGTTGCCGTAAAAACCGACTTCATGGATACCCGCTACCGTTCCGCCGCGAAGAGCGTGGATCCCGATTTCCCGGCCCCGCTTTCCGATCACACCTTCCCGTCCGAAAACAGGATCATATTCCTTGCCAGGATCGATCGTTTCAAGCAGGGCAAGGGCTGTACCGCTTGGCGCATCCGCTTTCTGGTTGTGGTGCGTTTCCACGATCTCGATATCAAAGCTGTCCTTTAAAAGCGGAGCAGCCAGTTCCAGGATCTTGTGGAACACAGCAATACCATAGGAATAGTTGGCAGAATAGAAGACCGGATTGTCTTCTGCCGCTTTTTCCATCGCTTCCTTCTGTTCCTTTGACAAAGCTGTCGTACCTTCGACAAGAGCGATCCTTGTTCCCCGGATCTGTTCGAGGATCCAGTTCAGGTTGTCCGGATGCGAAAAATCAAGAATAACATCGATACGGTCTTTGTTTTGTTCAAGAAGAGAAGGGTCGAGCACATCACAGCATCCCAGACAGTTCATCCCGAGTTCTTCGGCTCTGTTTTTCAGCAGGCAGCCCATCTTTCCTTTGCCGACGATCAGCACGTTGATCATAGCAGACCCGCCTCCTCAAGACGCTGTTTTATAAGCTCTTTATGGTCTTCGCTCATTTCCGTAAGCGGAAGGTGGTAGCCGCCTGCATTCATGCCCATCTGATTCATCGCCTCTTTGACCGGGATCGGGTTGACCTCGACAAACAGGGCATGGATCAGATCGAGATACTGCTGCTGCAGCGCCAGCGAACCTTTCGTATCCCCGTCAAGGTATTTTTTGACCAGCTCATGCGTCTGTTCAGGAAGGATATTGGCAAGGACCGAAATGACACCGCTCGAACCGAGCGAAAGCATCGGCACGATAATGTCGTCGTTTCCCGAATACATCACGAAATCATCATTCAGGTATCTGGATATATTCATGGCATACGACATATTGCCGCTCGCTTCCTTGATCCCTTTGATATTCGGATGTTTGGAAAGCACGCTGACGGCATGCTCGGAGATCGAGCAGCCGGTGCGGCCAGGAATATTGTAAAGAATGATCGGGATGTGCACGGCATCCGCCACGGTTTTAAAATGCAGGATCATGCCTTCCTCGTTCGTTTTATTGTAATAAGGGGAAATAAGCAGCAGCTGATCCGCTCCCATTTTTTCATAGTCGATACTTTTTTTCAGCATAGTGGCTGTATTGTTGCTTCCAGCCCCCACGATGACCGGAACCCGTTTGTTCACGGTTTCGATGACACAGGCCACGACACTGTCATCTTCTTCATGGGTCATGGTCGAGCTTTCGCCAGTCGTCCCGAGAACGAGGATGCCGTCTGTCTTGTTGGCGATATGCCACTCGACGAGCTCTTTCAGCTTTTCGAAATTTACCGAACCGTCTTCATGGAACGGCGTGATCAGCGCAACGATCGAACCTTGAATCATATCAGTCATAATAGTATTCTCCTTTGGCAATTTTTTCTGCCGGTCCCTGCATGATGAGCGTGTCATCCGCAAGGATCTCTATATCCAGTGCGCCTTTCTTCATTTCCACATGAAGTCGGGAGGCACATCCTTTTTCCTTGTAAGCTACATAGGCGCTCGCACAAACGCCGGTCCCGCATGCCAGGGTCACGCCGCAGCCGCGCTCGTACGTTTGTACCTTGAGCGTATGATCGTCAACGATCTGAACGAAATTCACATTTGTCTGCTCGTGGAACATTTCATGCTCGCAGATTTCCCGCCCTATGCTTTCAATATCTGCAAAAGCATTTTCTACGAATACTACCGTATGGATCGTCGACATGAATAAAGTGTATAAATGCATGTCTTTGTATTTCATGTTCCAGATCGGCTGATCGATCTTGCAGAGCCGGGTGTCAAAGAGCGGCTTTTCCATGTTGACCCTGAACCAGTCATGACCGCAGGACTCGATCACCTTTGTTCCGGCCAGCGTTTTGATGGCGAAGCTTTCCTTTGTCACGATCCCTTCGTCAAGACAGAATTTTGAAAAGCAGCGGATGCCGTTGCCGCACATCGGCGCGCGGGAACCATCCTGATTGTAGTAGATCATTTCCAGCGGATCGGTCTTTGCGATCATGAAACCGTCCGCGCCAATGCCGCAGTGGCGATCGCATATCGAAACAATGAGCGAAGGCAGATCAGCCTTTTTGACCGCATCCTCTTTGACCAGGATGAAATCATTGCCGCATCCATGGTATTTTGCGAATGGAATTTTCATAAGATATCTCCTTCGTCCCTTTCGATCAGGTCTTCAAAGCTCTGCCGGCGAACGACCAGGCTCGATCGGCCGTTCTTGACAAACACCACAGCCGGGACACAGAGCATATTGTACCGGGATGCCATCGAATAGCCGTAGGCGCCTGTCGTATACACGATGAGCTGATCTCCCGTCACGGCACAGGGCAGATCGGTCTTTTCGATCAGCACATCGCCGGACTCGCAGCATTTCCCGGCAATGCATACTGTTTCGGTTTTTTTGTCATTCATCCGGTTGGTCAGATCAGCATCGTAGGCAGCCTGGTACAGGGCAGGCCGGATATTGTCGCTCATTCCTCCATCCACAAAAACATATTTTTTATGAGGCGTGATCTTGGTAAAGCCGACCGTGTACAATGTGGAACCGGCTTCGGCCACGATGCTTCGTCCCGGCTCGATCATGAGCCTTTTGAGATGCAGATCGTATTTCTCGTTGATCAGCGAACACTGATCGATCAGAAGAGCGCAGACTTCATCGATCGGGATCGGCGCATCCTCTTTCGTATAGACGGCCGCAAAACCGCCTCCCAGATCCAGTGCAGGAAAGGAACGGCCTGTCTTGTCGATCATTTCTTTTATAAAAGAACCCATCGTCTCGATTTCCGCCCTGAAAGCGTTCTTGTCGAAGATCTGCGAGCCGATGTGGGCGTGGAACCCCTGGAAGGAAAGCGCTTCATTGGATTCGATCGTATCGATGATCGACCGGATCGTTTCCGTATCGGATTTCAGGATCCCGAATTTTGAATCCACATGAGCGGTGACAATGAATTGATGGGTATGAGCTTCCACGCCCGGATTGATGCGTAATAAAACATTTATTTTCTGTTCAAAGGACAAGGCAGCAAGCTCTCTGGCCTCCGCTTCATTATCGATGACAATTGTTCCTGCACCGTACCGGACTGCCATTTCGAGCTCCTGGACCGACTTGTTGTTGCCGTGGAACACGATATGCCTCATATCGAAGCCAGCCTGCGCAGCAACGTACAGTTCACCGCCAGAAACAACGTCCATATACAGTCCGTGCTTTTTGACAAGTTTTGCCATTGCGGTGCACAAAAACGCCTTGGAGGCGTAAACCACATTCGTTTCAAAATCCGAAGAAACAAAATGGGCTTTAAAATCATCCATTTTCTGTTCGATCAGCGCCTGATCGTAAATGTACAGCGGGGTGCCGTATTGAGCAGCAAGCTCTTTTGTGCTCACATTGCCGATATACAGTGTGTTGTTCTTAACTTCTTTCATAAAGAATCCTTCTTTCCTGAAAAAGCCGGCAGATCGGATCGGCCGGCATTGAAGTGCATTTGATGTATCCGATAGCACTCCTGCTTTGGCAGACAGTCCAACAAATATTCTTTATTGGCCCACCACATTGCCGCGCCCGGCACTGCAGTTCGGCAGAATTGCTCTCATACAAGCTCGAACGCACGCCTGCTTGCCTGGATGAAGTCGTTTCTGCGCCTCTATCATTGTTTATGATTCTATCACAGCCTGACAGCAATTCCAAGAAAATATTTTCAGAAACGAAATGAAAATAAATAAATCCAAGGAATGTGTGATACGATGTAGGAAATATCTTGAAAGGAAACTATATGATCGAACAAGTAACAAAATATCGCCGGGATCTGCACCGCATTCCCGAACTGGAACTGGAACTGCCCTTAACATGCAAGTATATAACGCGGGAACTCAAAAAACTCGACTGCACTCTCGAACATCCGATCGAATATGCGGTAACCGCTTTTTTTGATGCCGGAAAAGAGAAAACGATAGTTTTCCGCTCCGATATGGACGCGCTGCCCGTTACCGAGGCGACATCGTGCGAATTCAGGAGCCGTCACATCGGCTGCATGCATGCCTGCGGCCATGACGGCCATATGGCCATGCTGCTCGGATTCGCGCAGTGCCTGAACACGTTTTATAAAGAGCTGGATCATAACGTGCTGCTCATCTTTCAGCCCGGCGAAGAGTCGCCAGGCGGCGCCCATCTCATATGCCGCACGGGAATCATGGAAAAATACAATGCCGTATGCGTGTTCGGGACGCATCTGTGGCCGATGATCCCGGAAGGCGTCGTAGCGACCCGCAAAAATGAAATGATGGCCCGCTCCAGCGAAGTCAATGTTAAAATTGAAGGAAAATCCAGTCATATTGCCAAGTACAAGGAAGGGGTGGATGCGATGGAAGTCGCTGCCCGCTATCTGCTTAAATGCTATGAAATCGAAAAGATGTATCATCCTGACGTTTACCGTCTGCTCCGTTTTGGAAAATGCGAGTGCGGAACAGTACGCAACGTCGTTGCCTCCCAGGCAAGGTTGGAAGGGACGCTGCGCGCCTTTCAGGACGAGATCTACTGGGATCTGCGCAAAAATATGCACCATATCGCCTCGTACCTCGAGCGAAAATACGAGGCCAGGATCGAACTGGAGTTTTCGCTCGGCTATCCGGCTGTCATGAATGATCCGCAGCTGACAAACCAGGTGCTTGCGATCGATCCGGACATCATGGTACTTCCGGAACCGGAAATGATCAGCGAGGATTTCGCCTTTTATCAGCAGGAAGTGCCGGGCGTATTCTTTTTCCTTGGGACCGGGACCGGGATCCCGCTGCACAATGCGCACTTCGATTTTGACGAGCATATTTTATTAAAGGGAATCGAGCTGTATACAAAAATAGTAAAAAATCTGAAAATATAAGTTCATATGATTATTTTCTTTGAAAAAAATGTGGCATAATAGGCTTAACCAAAGGAGGAGAAGTACTTATGGCAAAATATGTATGTGATGTATGCGGATGGATCTATGACGAGGAAGCCGGATATCCGGAAGGAAACATTGCTGCCGGAACAAAATGGGCAGATGTTCCTGCTGATTTCGTATGTCCGTTATGCGGCGTAGACAAATCGCAGTTTTCATTAGTTGAAGAATAATCGGGTTTCATGAAACAGGCAGACACAGTGCTGCCTGTTTTTTTCTTTTATAAAGAGTAAACTGGAATTACAGAAAGAGAGGAAAGAGTATGAAAGTATTGATCGTCAATGGAAGTCCGCATCCGAAAGGAAATACGGCCATCGCGCTGCGCGAAGTGCAGAAGACCCTGGAGGAAAACGGGATCGGGACAAGCTGGATCGATATCGGAAATCAGGATATCCGGGGATGCATCGCGTGCAATTTCTGCAAGAAGAATGGACGATGCGTCTTCAATGACCTTGTCAACGAAAGTGCGGCTGTATTTGAAGAAGCAGACGGGATCGTAGTCGGCTCGCCAGTCTATTTTGCCCAGGCCAATGCGACGTTGAGCGCTTATATGACGCGGCTGTTCTATTCCACTTCGTTCGATAAGACGATGAAGGTCGGCGCTGCCGTTGTCGCGTGCCGCCGGGGTGGCGCCAGTGCAGCCTTTGATCAGCTGAACAAGTTCTTCACCATTTCTCAGATGCCGGTCGTCAGTTCGCAGTACTGGAATTCGATCCATGGACGCGATCAGGGCGAAGCGGTTCAGGACGAGGAAGGCCTGCAGACGATGCGTACCCTGGGAAAGAACATGGCATTCATGCTTCAGGCCATCCAGGATCAGAAAGACCGGTCCGGCCTACCCGAAAAAGAACCAGGAATTTCCACTAATTATATTCGTTGAACCGGAGCTTCCGGTTTTTCTTTTCTTACAAAATCATAAGAAAATCTTTAGATTCGTGTCAGGTATCATTTAGATTTTACCGTTAATATGAAATCAGGTGATACATATGACAAAAAAAATCGTGCAGTATTCGACATGGATGACGACCGCAGCCTTTCTCGTTGTGATGGTGTGGTTTTACATGCAGGGCTATTTTCAGGATCCAGCCTCCCTGCAGACCCTGATGAGCCGTACCGGCCTGTTCGCGCCCCTGCTCTTTATCCTGATCCAGATCATACAGGTCGTGATCCCGATCATTCCCGGAGGACTGAGCTGCGCTGCCGGCGTGCTCGCGTTCGGACCGGTCAACGGATTCCTATACAATTATATCGGTCTCGTTCTTGGCTCGATCATAGCCTTCCTGCTCGTAAGACAGTATGGCAGGCCGTTTATTCTCAAATTCGTAAAGCAGGAGCAGTATGACAAATACATCGGCTGGCTCGACAAAGGAACAAAATTCGACTGGTTCTTTGCGGCAGCCATCTTCTTTCCGTGTGCGCCCGACGACCTGCTCTGCATGATCGCGGCGCTGACCAAAATGTCCCTGACAAGATTTACACTCATCATCGTGCTGGGCAAGCCGCTTGCGCTTCTTGCCTACAGCATGTCGCTGACCACCCTTCTTTCCATGATCCCCCATTAGGAAACCATATCATACCGGTTTCCTTTTTTGGTATGATAGAAACAGAGAGAGGGAAGAAAGATGAAATCATTACAGTTCAGTTCAAAAAGAATGTGCGTATATGCACGCAGGGGCATGGTCACGACCGGCAATGCGCTCGCATCGAGTGCCGGGATCAGGATGCTCGAGAAAGGAGGAAATGCCGTGGATGCGGCGATCGCGTGCGCTGCCGTACTGTGTGTGGTCGAACCGACCGCCAACGGACTTGGATCCGATAACTTCGCATTGATCTGGAACAAGGATCGTTTATACGGCATGAATTCGTCAGGAAGATCGCCTGCGCTTTTCAGCAAGGAAGCGGTCCAGGCCAAGCATGGAAAGGATACCGAAACCATGCCGGTATCCGGCTGGACACCTGTTACAGTGCCCGGTGCGGTGGCTGGATGGGTCTCCATGCATGAAAAGTTTGGAAGCCTGCCGTTCGAACAAGTGCTCGAACCTGCCATTTCCTATGCAGAGAACGGATTCCCGATCGGGCAGGAAACCGCACGGATGTGGAACAAAGGATACGAAAAAGCGAAGAAAAACTGGAAAGGGAGCGAATACGACGGATACTTTGAAACATTCGGCTGCACGGTGAAACCCGGTCAGATCATAGCGGAAAAGAGCATCGCGCAGGCACTGCGCGATATTGCCGGAACGCGGGGAAAAAGCTTGTATGAAGGACGTCTGGCAGCACGCATTGACGAGGAAAGCCGGAAGCATGGCGGATTTGTGCGCAAAGAAGATCTGGCTGCCCACAAAGTGCAGTGGGTCGACCCGGTCAGCATCGGCTATAAAGGATACGAGGTCTGGGAGATCCCGCCAAACGGGCAGGGAATTACTGCGTTGATGGCTCTCAACACGATCAAGCATTTTCCTTATGACAAACATGTGCACATTGAAGCGATCAAACAGGCTTTTGCCAATGCAAAGGCATACATTACCGATCCGGACTGGATGAAAACCGATTATCATGCGCTTCTTTCCGAATCGTTTGGCGCGCATTGCGCGTCCCGGATCGATTTAAATCAAGCTAAAGAGCACGGTCCTTCCGACCCGGCGTGCTCGGGAACGGTCTATTTATGCGCTGCCGACCAATATGGAAATATGGTGTCGATGATCCAGTCGAATTACATGGGGTTTGGCAGCGGGATCATGGTCGACGGCGTTTCCCTGCAGAACCGGGGCGCCGATTTTTCTCTCAGCGAAGAGGATATCAATTTTGCCGGACCGAACAAAAGAACATACCATACGATCATTCCGGGTTTTATCACAAAAGACGGAAAAGCGTTTGCGGCATTTGGTGTCATGGGAGGGTACATGCAGCCCCAGGGACATGTGCAGGTCGTTACCAATGTGATCGACAGACACATGGATATCCAGAGCGCGCTCGACGCGCCGCGCTGGATGTGGGACAGGAACAATGTCGTCCATGTGGAGCCGGGCATGGAGGAAGAAACGGTTGCCTGGCTGCGAGCAAAAGGTCATACTGTGGTGATCGAGAACGAATATTCGCTTTTCGGACGCGGACAGATCATTGTCCGTATGGAGAACGGTGTGTACTGTGGCGCATGCGAACCGCGTACCGACAGCAACATTGCATGCTGTTAGTGCTATTCCCATAATTATGTGATATTATAAAACAAATGGACATTGCGAATAAAGAGAGGAAAAAAAATGAAACTTTTAGCTAGCGATTACGATGGAACACTGCATTATGGTGATTCGATCATGGAAGAGGACCTGCACGCGATTGCCGGGTGGAAAGAGGATGGAAATGTGTTCGTTCTTGCGACCGGACGCTCATGGCCTTCGATCAGAAAACAGATGGAAAAATTCGACCTGCCGGCCGATTATATCATTACCAACAACGGAGGAATGGTTTTTGACAAGGACGGAAACGAACTGCTTTCCAACTATCTGGATTATGTGACGGCGCTTGATATTCTTTATGCGGCCAAGGAGTCGGAAAACGTAGCGAGCTATGTGGTCAATGACGGCTACAGCCGTCACAAAGTTGTCGTGGATCCGACAGTGACGGATCACCGGTATCCGACGATGCAGCCTGATCTGTCCGAAGAAGATGTGATGGATCTGGGAAAGTTTGCGCAGATCGTGCTTTCCATGGCAAGCGCCGATGCGGCGCTCGATATGAGCGAGCAGATCAACCATTTCTTCGGAGCGTCTGTGACAGCCTATACGAACAACACCGTTGTCGATATCGTCCCGAAAGGCGTATCCAAACAGAGCGGGCTTGATTTTGTCCGCGCCTTTATCGATGTGAATGACGAGGACGTATACGCGATCGGCGATTCCTACAACGATGTGCCGATGCTTGAAAGCGTGGAAAACAGCTATGTGCTGGCCACTGCGCCTGAGGATGTTCAGAATCAGGCCCGCCATGTCGTGCTTTCCATCAGCAATCTGATCGAACAGACAAAACAGTTTTAACAATACGGAACAGGGGGAGTGTCATGAATGTATCATGGGATGACATCTCAATGATCATAAAGCTGCTGCTGGATATTCTGGTCGTCTGGGCCCTGATCTATTCTGTGCTGCGGATCATACGCAACAATTCGCGGACGATCCAGATCTTCAAGGGGATCATCGTGATCCTGCTGATCAAGATGATCGCTATGGTCATCGGACTTCACGCACTGAATCATCTGATCGATATTTTCCTGAACTGGGGCGTCGTGGCCGTGCTGATCCTTTTTCAGCCGGAGATCCGTTCCATGCTTGAAAAGGTCGGCAAGACGACCACGATCTTCAATATGAACGTCTCGGAAGGCGAATATGTGCATATGATCGATCAGCTGGTCGATGCCTGCGCAGCCATGTCCAAAACAAAAACGGGCGCCCTGATCACCATACAGCAGTCTCAATCGCTCGAGGATTATATCGAGACAGGGATCCGTATGGATTCGGAGGTTTCCAGCGAGCTGATCAAAACGATCTTTCAGTACGGTACACCGATGCATGATGGCGCTGTCATCATTCAAGGGGTCAAGATCGCGTGCGCGGCAGCGTATTTTCCGCCCACGACCAAGGATCTGCCAAGCAAATACGGAGCCAGACACCGGGCGGCGGTCGGGATCAGCGAGATCACGGATTCGATCACGATCATCGTCAGCGAGGAAACAGGGAACATTTCGGTTGCGATCCGCGGACAGCTGACGCAGTACAAGCCGGAAGGGCTGCAGCGTCTGCTCACCAACAAGCTGATCGTAAACGAAACGAAAGCGACCTTGTTCGATCCGGTGCTCAGAACGGCCCGCAGCTTTTCGCTGAACCGCACAAGAAGAAGCGAGGAACGAACGCCGCAGAAAAACGGTGACGAACGGATCAAGCCGATCGAAATTGTCGATCTGTACTCGCATAGTGGAGGAAAAGAGCATGGACCGCAATGACGCCAGAAGTTTTTTTGGTAAAGTAAAAAAGTTTGGATCGGCCTTGTTTTCAAGGCTTTCCAAACTGTTCGATAAAATCGTCTATCACAAGACCAGCTCGGTCATCGTATCGCTTCTCGTATCGATCGGGATCTGCGTGGCCGTCAATTTTGATGATATCCGCTATACTTTTTTTAACAGCGATATGACCACGCTCAATCTGCCGGGCGTTCCGGTCGAGGTCAAGGCTGATATGGATACGTATGAGATCAGCGGGATCCCGTCGACGGTCGATCTGACACTGACAGGGGATCCGGCAGACATCCAGTCTTTCCGCAACCAGAGCAGCAACGCCGTTGTCGTGGCTGACCTGAGAAGCTTCGCGGAAGGCGACAATGTCGTTTCGCTGCAGGCCAGCAATGTGCCGAGCCAGATCGAAGTGCAGATCAATCCGTCCACGCTCAATGTGGATCTGGAAAAAAAGATCACAAAATCGTTCCCGGTCGATGCCGAACTTCTGATCGGTGTCGGGCAGAAGCGAAGCGACTTCGATACAGCGACGCCGGCGCAGACTTCGGTACAGATCAAAGCAACGCTTGAAAAACTGCAGTCCATCCGCAAGGTGGAGGCGATCGTGGATACGACAGGAAAGAGCGCGGACTTCACGATCAATGCGCCATTGGTCGCCTATGATGCCAACGGCAGCAAGGTGGATGCGCAGATCACGCCGTCCAGCGTGGAAGTCAGCGTGACAGTAAAAACGAACAACAATTAGAGGAGTAATGAATATGGGTAAATATTTTGGAACAGACGGAGTGCGCGGCAAAGCCAACGAGGACCTGACGCTCGATATGGCGCTGCGGATCGGACAGTATCTGGGCGCCTATTACGGAAAGAACAAACATGCGAAAATTCTGATCGGCAAGGATACGCGGCTTTCCGGCGATATGTTCGAGCTGGCGCTTGCGGCCGGCGCAACGAGCACCGGAGCGCAGGTGTATCTGCTTGGCGTATGTCCGACACCGGCTGTGTCTTATCTGGTAAACAAGGAACGCTTCGACTGCGGGATCATGGTTTCGGCCTCGCATAATCCGTATTACGACAACGGGATCAAGATCTTTGATCATCGCGGGCAGAAGATGGACGAAGACATCCTGCTCGAGATCGAAGAGTATATGGATGGCAATAGCGAACTGGATCTGGCGACCGGCGAAGGCGTAGGCGAATATTTCGACTGGCAGGACGGGCTGGAAATTTACATGTCCTGGCTCAAGAGCATCGTTCCGGTCGATCTGAACGGCATGAAGATCGCGGTCGATCTGGCCAACGGTTCGGCGACGAGCACGGCGGTGGAAACGTTGAGCTCGCTCGGCGCGACGGTGGAGGCCATCAGCAATTCGCCAAACGGGATCAATATCAACCTGAAATGCGGATCCACGCATCCTGAAGCGCTGATGCGGATGATGAAGGAAAACGACTACGATATCGGTCTTGCGTTTGACGGGGATGCTGACCGTCTGATCGCGGTCAACTCGGACGGCGAGCAGATCAACGGGGATTATATTCTCTATATCTGCGGACGTCATTTAAAAGCGCAGAACCATTTGAATAAAAATATGGTCGTCACGACGGTCATGGCCAATCTTGGCCTGTACAAGGCTCTTGATTCATCCAAGATCGATTATGTGCAGACCGATGTCGGCGATAAATACGTGTTCGAGGAAATGCAGAAAAACGATTATTATCTGGGTGGCGAGCAGAGCGGCCACATCATCTTCTATGAACATGCGGTCACTGGTGATGGCCTGCTGACAGCGCTCAAGCTGCTGCAGGTCATGAAAGAGACAGGCAAAACGGTCCAGGAGCTTTCTGAAGGACTGTTCATTTATCCGCAGCTGCTCAAAAATGTGAAGGTCAAGGATAAAAAGGAAGTGCTCAATGATGAACAGCTGAAGAAGGTAATCGATTCCGTGAACGAGGAACTGTCAGGAGACGGACGGATCCTGGTGCGTCCAAGCGGAACAGAACCGCTTATTCGGGTCATGGTTGAAGCAAAAACGGACGAATTGTGTAAGATGTATGTAGACCGTGTTGTGAATTATATAGAAGAACGCGGATTCTGACAGGAGGATTTTATAGATGAAACGAGTAGTAAATATCGTTGAAGACGAGAAAGATATCAACAATCTTGTGGCGCAGTATCTGCGCAAGGAAGGGTATGAGGTTCATTCGTACTATACGTATGAAGAAGCGAGCGCACATGTTGGGGATGACGATGTTCACTTGTGGATCCTGGATATCATGCTGGATGATAAATCAGGATTTGACCTGCTGGAGGCGATCCGGCTGCAGGCTCCGGATATTCCGGTCATCTTTATGTCGGCAAGAGATAAGGAATTCGACCGGATCATTGGTCTGGAAAAAGGCTGCGATGACTATATTACGAAACCGTTCTCTCCCAAAGAGGTCGTGCTTCGCGTAAACAATATCATCAAGAGGGCATACAAGGACAACAGTTCGCGGATTTCGGTCGATGGATACGAGCTCGATGAAGTGCAGCGCAAGATCTATACCGATAATGTAGAGATCGAACTGACGACAAAAGAATTCGATCTGCTCATGATGTTCATAAAAAACAAGGGTATTGCGTTCTCGCGCGATAAGATCCTTGAAAATGTATGGGATGAAAACTACTTTGGCTCGGACCGTGTCGTAGATGACACGCTTCGAAGACTGAGAAAGAAACTGCCGAATCTGAATATCCATACGATCTACGGATACGGATATCGTCTGGGATAAGCAATGGTCAATAAACTTTCAAGAAGCTTTAAAAAATTATCGCTGACCCAGCAGGTGCTTATGATCATCCTGCTCATGCTCATCTTTCTGGCTTTGTTCTTTACATTTTTTCTGAATAAAAATATCGAAGTGACGATTTCGAATCAGATGTATGCGATGATGGATTCCAGGCAGAAACCGATCATAGGGGCTCTTGAAGCGGACGAACCAGCCGATTTCAACAATCAGCTGTATAAATATCTGTCAACCGATTCGATCCAGACCAACTGCATCATCCGCAACGACCAGGTCGAATACCTGACAATTCCGGACAGCAGTTTTACGACACCTGAATTTACGGAATTCCTGCTGAAAAAAGCGCAGTGGCTCAGAAATTCGAAATCGGATGAAGCGCTCTACGGCACCTTTGACTGCGACAAGGGAAGATACTATTATCTGCTCGAAGAATGCGAGTCGCAGGGAAAACCGGTCATCGTGGCAAGCTTCATGGACGATACGTATGCGGCCAGGTTCCGGGCATCGCTCATCGACTCCAACGTCTATGTGATGGTCGTAGCGTTTGCGCTGATCCTGATGATCCTGATGCTGTGGGCCTTTTCGATCATTCATCCGCTCAATCAGATCCGCCTTTATATTTCCCAGATCAAGCAGGGAAAAGAGGTGGAGCTCAATATCAACCGCGAAGATGAGATCGGCGATGTAGCGCATGAACTGATCTCGATGAAAGAGGAGCTCACGAAACAGGAGAAGTCGAAAGAGGAAATGATCCACAATATTTCCCACGATCTCAAGACACCGATCGCAACGATCAAATCGTATTCCGAATCGATCAAGGACGGGATCTATCCGTACGGCACCCTGGAAAAGAGCGTGGATGTCATTCTTGACAACGCGCAGCGTCTCGAGGACAAAGTGCACAATCTTCTCTATCTGAACCGGGTTGAGTACCTGATCACGACCGACGCGGAAGGCGTCGTCACGAACATGAAAGATGTGGTGGAGCAGGTCGTTCTCAACTCCGCCGTGATCGATCCCGATATCCGGCTGATCACCGATGTGGAGGAAGTATTCTTTGACGGACTGATCGAATCGTGGCGCGTAGCCATCGAAAATATCATGGAAAACGCGTTCCGCTATGCAAAGACATATATCAAGATCGTCGTGCGCGAGGATGATCTGCGGATCTATAACGACGGACCGAAAATGCCGGAAGACCGTATCGAAACCTTGTTCCGTCCCTATGAGATGGGGGAAGGCGGACGCTTTGGTCTGGGGCTGTCGATCGTTTCGAAAGTCACAAAAGCGAATAATTATATTGTGAAAGGCTTTAATACAGAAGATGGTGTATGCTTCCATATTTACAGGGAGCACAAGGTTTCTAAAAAGCACCAGAACAAGCGGGGCCGCAAAGCCTGAACGGAATAAATAACGTGGATAAATCAAAATGAAAACCGTCGGCAGAACCGGCGGTTTTTTTAAAAGGAGGAGATTATGATGAAAATCGCAACAATAGGATCCGGGATCATCGTGGACCGGATGATCGATGCCGTTTCCCAGGTCAACGGGATCGAACTGTACGGAGTGTATTCACGAACCGAAGAACGGGCACAGGAGTTTGCGAAAGCGCATGGCGCGCAAACGTACTTCTGGGATCTCGATACCATGCTCCAGGATGAAAAAGTGGATGTGGTATATATCGCCAGTCCGAACAGTCTGCATTATGAGCAGGCAAAAAAGGCTCTTGAAGCCGGAAAGCATGTCCTGCTCGAAAAGCCGTTCTGTTCGACAAAGAAAGAAGCGGAAGCGCTGTTTGCCCTGGCAGAAGAAAATGGTGTCATGCTCATGGAAGCCATTACGAATGTGCATACGCCCAACTACAAGGCTGTAAAGGAGCATCTGCCGGATACGGGCGAGATCAAAATGGTACAGTACAATTTTTCCCAGTATTCTTCGCGCTACGAGCTGTTCAAACAGAAAAAGCAGACCAACATTTTCGATCCGAAGTTTGATGGCGGGGCATTGATGGACATCAATGTGTACAACCTTCATTTTGTGACCGGCTTATTCGGGATGCCCGATACGCTTCATTATTATGGAAACAAAGGATACAACGGGATCGATACGAGCGGAGTGATCCTTATGGAGTATCCAGGCTTTATCGCAATCTGTACAGGTGCCAAGGACAGTTCCTCGCCATACTGTGTATATATTCAGGGAGATCGGGCGACGATCCGGGTGGATCGGGCATCGAGCGGCGTGTGCGAGCATGTGGATCTGCTCCTTCCAAAAGGCGATACGATCGGCAGGAAGGACAGAGCGGAAATCACGAAAGAGATCGGGATCGATCAGGGCTTTCATATGTTTTATGAGCTGAGCGATTTTGTGCGGATGATCGAGCACGATGATTTCGAGCAATATGATCAGTATAAAAAACAGACCTTAATGGTCATGGAACTGCTGGACGAAGCAAAGAAACAGCGGGATGAAAGATAATAAAACAGTAAAAGGAAGCGGAAAAGCTTCCTTTTACTGTGTATGGACATGCCGATACGTTTTTATACGCGTTACTTTCAGCGCGTCTGGTTCATCCGGAAAATGAACCGGGTTTTGCCTGGTCTGTTCAAAAATCTCCATGACGTCCACGATATCTGTGTACAGTTCCATGACATCCACAGGACCGTACATGCGGATCGGCAGAACATAAAGAGGCCGGTTGTTTCTGCAGTAACGTTCATTGAACTTCCGGACATCTCTTGAAAGGTGCGGACAAAGTATGAAAATATCAAATTCATCCAGCTTTTTTGAAGTGAGCAGAAACGGGCAGAATTCGATCGACAGCTCCTGTTCGAGATGATAGACCTTGATTCCTTTTTTAATATGTTCAGCCATCGTGCTGGAAGAAAATCCTCCGCCGCAGCAGATCGCAGCTTTGATCATGATCCTTCTCCTTTCGGACAAAACAGTTCGATGTGTTCTCCTAACGGCTCGCTGCAAAACGCCATACGAAGCCGATAAGGAGGATCACAAGGAATGACGCGGTCGTCCGGATCGATAAATACATCATAACCGGCTTTGCGGATCGAATCGGCCAGCCTGTCGACATCCTCTGTCAAAAGCGCGAAATGACGGATCGCGCCAACCTCTCCGGTGTTTTCCTTGCCGGCAAAGATCTCGATGATCCCGGAACCGGTATCAAGCAGGATGCCTTCGTTCCATTCCCGGAATACTTTTAAGCCAAGGACGCCAATATAAAAATCTTTTGCTTTTTCAAATACGTCGTCTGTTGAACAGTTCATAGATACGTGATGGATCCCTTTGATGAGCATGTTTTTCCCTCTTCTTTCTTTGCAGATCGTTTTCTGAATTCATTGTATGTTTACGCACATCAAAAGACAAGCTCCATCAAATGGAGGATGTGTTCCTGCTGGGAGCGTGGTCTGCAGAAATACCACTTTCCTCAATAAAGTAGAGCGGGCGGTGTTTTGTTTCGATCAGGACCTTCTGAAGCAGAAGCGAGAGCAGAAGGAGAAGGCTGGTCTGCATCGTGAAAGCAAGAAGGAGCAGAACAAGAGACATATTTTTCTGGATCATGGCAACGAGTGTCGAACAAGCCAGTAAAGCGAAAACAAAGCCGAAGACCGTTTTTATGAAGGTTTCGGAAATCAGGAGATCCCGAAGCGCATAGGAAACCAGGCTTTTTATGTTCCATTTTGTTTTTCCGGCTTGGCGTTCCACATTTTCGTATTCGATCCATCGCGTGCTGAAACCGATATGATCAAACAGACCTTTCATATAGCGGTCCGATTCGCGGCAGGAAAGCAGGGCTTTGATCGCCATTTGATCCATCATCCGAAAATCGGTGGCACCATCCGTACACCCGGAAAAACGGGCATACAGTATCGATCCGATCCGGCGTAGAAAAGACTGGTCCTGCCTTCCTTTTCGTTTTGCGCCCGCAATATGGACCGAGGGATCCTCGAGAATTTCAAGCATTTGCGGCAGCAGACCGCACGGATGCTGCAGATCGGCATCCATGCACACCGCAAGATCGGTGCGGACCTGTTCAAGACCTGCCAGCATGGCCGCTTCCTTGCCGAAATTGCGGGAAAAGGACAAATAGGCAACACGTCCATCTTTTTCGGAAAGGACCCGGATCTTCGGCAAGGTGTGGTCGCTGCTTCCATCATCCACGAACAGGATGTGCCAGGCTATGTTCCTGTCTTTCATCACGGCAGAAACTTCATTGTAAAACAGCGGGATACACGCTTCCTCATTGAAGCACGGAACGATGATCGTCAATGATTTCATGGATTTCCTCCTTCCTGAAAATACGGGTCCTGCACAGGATATAATTGGCGAGAACGACAAATACAGCAGCCGCCGCTTTGGAAACAAGGGGACTAATGTTCATTTGCAGCAAGCCTTCAAGAAGGAGCGTTTCGGCACCCAGCGAAACAAGACGAAGACGTACAAAACGGATAAATGCAGAGAGATGCACAGGCTGGCAGAAGACAAAGCGGGCATTGGCACCATAAGCAAAAACGACAGCGCCGGCCCATGCTGCCGCATTGGCCAGGACCACTGGCATCCAGCAAAGCCCGAGCATAAATAAAAGCGTATTGATCAGCGTTGTGATGAGGCCAGTCACAATATATAAGATACCTTGTTTCATTTTCTTTTCCTCCTTATCCACAGGACACATCCGGCCAGGCCGGAAACGCTCAGGATTATGCCTGCTTTTTTTCCGGGCGCCTCAAAACGGATCTCGATCGTATGATTCCCTTTCGAAAGCGCACAGCCGGCAAAGGTCTGATTGATCCGTTCGACAGGAACTTTCCGGCCGTCGACTTCGATCGAAAATCCGTTCTGCATCGCAAACGGGGTGCACAGGATCCCGTCTTTTTCCAGGCTGGCTTCGATGGTCCATCGTGAACTGGTTTCGCGGACAGTTACCGGCTGGATGTGTCTGAGACGCTGTTCAAAAAGACGGGCATCGATCGAATGCCAGACCGTATTTTTTACGACATAGCTGCCTGAGCGAAAATCAGCCGTAAGCGGCACCGAAGTCATTTCTCCTGAAAGAAAATAGGTGAAATGCGTGTTGTGATTGTAGTATACCGAGGAAGCAGAAGATAATTTGTTGCGCATACCGCATACATCGATCACGACAGGCTGATCGGGCGTTGTGTTTTCTATATCCATTTCCAGGACATAGATGCGTTCCGGATCGAGATGAAGATCGTCATACGATACTTTCTTTCTTTTTGTCACGGCCTGATCGAGCGAAGGAAGATTTTCCTTTCGCCACCGGCTTGTAAACGGGCTGGCGGAACGCTCTGCGCCTGAAACGGATGGCGTTTCGACAACAGCCTGAAGGCTGTCAGGAAACGACAGGGAATCCATTTCTTTTTCGCTCATCCAGTCATAGGTGACCCAGAACCGGGGAAGGACCGATCCGTTATGCGAAAGAGTGCCGCTTTCTTTTTTATAACCATAGGGGACCTTTTCGGATCGTACGGTATCGATCGAGCGTGTCCACAAATAAAACGGATTCAAGCTGTCCAGGATGGCGGTCCGGTTGTTGATCGGAATGTTGTTTTTGAGCATGTCGAATATGTAAGTGTTGTAACGTGCCGGATAGATCGAAGAGTAGCCGCTCGCGCGGTACGCCTGCAGGCCGAACGTTTCATTGACCAGGTCGTTTTGATTCATAAGAGCAAGCGTTGTGCCGGGATGGGCACGCGTCCAGGCAGTCATCTCACCGGTTTCAGGCAGCGAATCCAGATAGGAATCGGACGGGTTCTGTGCATGCCAGATCATCAGGGCCGGAACGAGCAGAAGCGGGATCGTTTTTCTCTGGTCTGTGCCGATGAGCATTACGAGCAGACAGATCCCTGCATCCCACCATACGATGGAATTGCGGATGGCAAGCAACGGCCACAGCAGAGCGACGGGAACAAGAAAGAGGGCAGCATCTTTTTTCAGGTTTTTCAATGTGCTGGCTTCGAGCAGCACGACAAGAGGAAGCATAGGCAGCAGGGCTTTGGTTCTTGCGTATAAAAAGCCGCTCAGAACATACCAGCACACAGGAAACAGAAAGAGGACAAGCAGGATCATGGCCAGCTTCCGTGTCTTTTTTAAGAAAAGCGAGAAGACGAGGCTGATCCATGCCAGCAGGGGCTGTCCGCATCCGTAGCGCCCGTACAGCAAGCCGGTCAGTTTCCGGTCCGGTCTGAACAGCGAAAACAGATCGACTGGCGCAGAAGGCCGGTTGTTTTCAAGAAGATAGAGGCCGGTTGGCAGCCAGAGCATGGCTGTGATCGCTATGATGAACGCAAAGCCGAACAAAAACGGCTTCCAGTGTGTTTTCCATCCTTTTTTGTAAGTAAAATATAAAATGCATCCCAAAAAGCTTGCGGGCGCGAAGTAAAAGCTGTGCAGGACAACAAAGGTGCCGCACAAAATGAAAAGGGTGCATTTCTTTTTTTCGATCATATGATCGATCCCGGTCAGCATGCCGAACAGGAAGGGAATATAGCTGACGAACATGATCTGGCGATGGGACTGGAAAAAGATGGTGGAGCATGGAAGCATGAGCGAAAGCACGAGACAGACCGGACCGGAAAATCTGTTTTGTTTCAGAAAGACATAGGCGCTGATGCTGCCAAGTCCCATAAGAAAGACGGCATATGTGCTCAGTATCGATACAAAATCGATTTGCGCAAACAAGCTGCTGAATACGATGTCGGGGCGCAGCGCTCCATAATAGCTCAGGGCATAAAAATTTGTTCCGCCAAAAAGCTGAGGAACGAAATCGGGAGCAAGAGAGTGGCTGGCGATCATGGTGTCGCGCAAGGTCTTTCCGATCACGACATGCTGGCTGTACCAGTCGACAGGATTGCCGAAAAGGATCGGATGAGCGACGAATACGAGCAGGGCAGGCCATACGAGCAAGAAAAAGAAAATTCCGGTTTTTCTGAACATAGACATCAAATCACTTCCTTGCGCGTATCGTATCAAATAGAACAGAAGTTCTGCCGAAAGGAATAAAAAAGAACTGTGAATGAAATCTTAAGAGAAATTAAGAAAATGAACGTTCCGGTTCTGATACAGTAAAGGAAAGAAACAGAAGAGGGGGAAGAACATGGCGTACCGGATCATGGTGGTGGATGACGAGCCGGAAATTGTCGAGATCATAAAAGTGCTTCTGGAAGGAGAAGGATACGAAGTGGACGGATGCACTTCAGCAGCAAAGGCGCTGGAAAAAATGAATGAAAAGACTGATCTGTTCATCCTGGACGTGAAGATGCCGGATATGAATGGCTATGAACTTTGCCAAAAGGTGCGGGAACGTTCCAGGGCGCCGATCATGTTCTTGACGGCAAGGGGGATGGAAAATGACAAGCTGATCGGCTTTTCATGCGGTGCGGACGATTATCTTGTCAAACCATTTTCCTACGCGGAGCTGCGTATGCGGGTCATGGCGCTGCTGCGGCGCGTGTATACGTATTCGGACGCAAAAGAAAAACGGGATGGTCCGGTCCGGTTCCGGGATCTGACGATCGACGAAAAGATGCGCGATGTGCGCAAAAACGGGAAAAAGATCGAACTGACGGATCGGGAGTACGAGATCCTGCGCTTTCTCATTGCTCACAAAAATCAGGTGCTGGCCTTATCGCAGATCTATGAAGGCGTATGGAACGAAGAGGCGTATTACGGAGTGCAGAATACGGTGATGGTCCATGTGCGGAATCTGCGCAAAAAGATCGAGGAGGATCCGAAAGATCCGCAGATCATCAAAACATTGTGGGGAAGAGGGTATTACTGTGAAGAGTAGACTGCTGCGGGCCTATCTCGCTTTCATGATCGGTTTCGTCGTGTGGACCGGGCTTTTTCATCTGTATCCGAAAGCTCTTTCGCTGGCTGCCGATCATGGCTGGGTGCAGGTGGTGTGCACGAACGGACAGCTTGATCGGATCGAAACGATCGTAAGAGAGGGAATAAGACAAAAGGTGCCGGTGGAAACGATCGGGGAACAGATCGACAGGCAGATGGGACACAAATTTTATTCGCAGCTGGTGATCAGTGCAGATCACGAGGGATACAGCGATCGCTCCATCCTTACGTTTCATGGGATGGTGCCCAACGAAGCGGTCAATAAATACAGCACCCTGATCCAGGATCCGGAATTTGTGGTGGAAATGTTTCCGGTGCTGCAGAGCTTTTTTATCCAGTATGAAAGCCTGATCTTGTGCGCTGCCATCGCTGCGGCGACCCTCTTTTTTGTGCTGGCCAAACATATCCCGGTCCTGAAACTTCGTCCGGTTCTGTCGTTGTCTTTTGTGAAAACGATGACGGGCCAGCTTTTTGGCATTTTCGGGGCAGCGATCATATCGTTTTGTGTGCTGTTCGGTTTGATGTATATGGAGCGGTACACACTGATCGACGGGATCCAGAATCTGGTGGACTGGCGTCAGAAGATGGATGAGCGGCTGCAAAAGATCGAAAAGGAGCTGAGCAGTTTATCGGAAGACAAGGAAATGCACAAAGCGATCCGGAAGTATCTTCCAAAGAGCGCACAGGCGTTTTTATACGGCTCGGACGGCAACTTCATGGATGCCATCAATTCGAGCGATCCCGATATGCTGGATTACACGTCGCATCTCGAACCGGTTTATTATTCGAAGTATATTCCGATCGATTCCGGAAAGGATGAGGTGCTGCTGACGATCACGGATTATCCGTTCCTGAAAGAAATCAGGATCTATGTGGCTGGGGCATTTCTGTACAGTTCGTTCATCGTGCTTTTCTGGCTTCATTTTTATATGAGCGGGCTGATCACAAGGATCCGTATCCTGGAAAAGCATGTGGAGGCGTTTTCGCTGGGCGACTGGGAGTATCCGATCGCGGCTGGGAACAAAGATGAGCTCGATCATCTGGGAATGGAGCTGGAACAGATGCGTATTTCCTATATGGAAAAAACGGAACAGGAACGAAAGGCGCAGCGGGCGAATCAGGCGCTTATTACCGATCTTTCTCATGATCTGCGGACGCCGCTGACCGTGTTGAAAGGATATCTGGAAATTATAAGCCGGCAGGATCCGATCGGGGACGAAAAAGCGAAAAGGTATATCGTGCTGGCAAACGAGAAAGCGGATCAGATCAAAGAGCTTTCCGATCGATTGTTTGAAGTGGCGCTGGCGGGCCGAAAAAGAGTGACGCTTCATAAAGAGGCGGTAAAAAGCTGGCGTATGGAAAAGATGGTGGAGGAGCGCTGCCGCAGTCTGGAACAGCGTGGTTTTACTGTATACAGGACAACAGAGGTCAAATACGAAGAGTATGAGATCGACCGGATCGCGTTTGTACGTATCCTGGATAACGTGTTTTCCAATCTGGAAAAATACGCGGATCCGGCATGCGGGATCGAGGTCCGTTTTATGGCAGATGACAGTATGAAACTGCATGTCGTCAATGCAAAACGAATGAAAAAGGATCAGGAAAGCGCGCGGGTCGGTCTGCAGAGCGTCCGCAAGCTGCTCAAGGCACAGCAGGGCAGCCTGCAGATCCGCGAGACCGAAACGATGTTTGAACAGACGATCCGGATCCCTCGATCAGGCAAGGAATAGAAGACGATCCTATAGCGAAAAGGATGACAATTTTATAAGTATTATGTACAATGTATATATAAATAGTATATAGGAGGTATATATATGCCACAAGTTAGCGTAAATATAAGAATGGATCGCGAATTGAAAAAAGAGTTTGAATCATTTTGCAGCGAAATGGGCATGTCTATGACTACAGCTTTTACGATTTTCGCAAAAAAAACAGTCCGTGAAGAGAGGATACCATTTGAAATCGGCTTTGAATATCCAAACGGACAGCTCTTGAAAGCAATTGAGAATGTGGAAAAAGGGAAAAATCTGAGTCGTACATTTTATTCAATTAAAGATTTGATGGAGGACCTGGATGCTGGCGATTCGATATGAAAAAGGATTCAAAAAATCTTATAAAAGAGTAAAAAAGCGTGGTTATAATACTGCTTTGCTATATGATGTGATACAGTTGCTGATTGAAGAAAAAAGTTGCCAGAACGGTATCGCGATCATGCTCTGGTCGGATTTAACAGAAATATTCGGGAATGCCATATTACTCCCGATTGGCTACTAGTATACGAAATTGATCATGATGAACTAATCCTTTATCTTGTAGATACAGGTTCGCATAGTGATCTTTTTAGATAAAAACAAACTCAGGAGATTCTCCAATGTCATTAAGTTAGATGGATCATCGAACTTAACGCATGATATCCTTGTTAAG
>ERZ778497.73-NODE-73-length-89362-cov-19.226746_pt1 | contig 89362 bp, 104 predicted proteins | sample MGYA00509938_ERZ778497 | MGnify/ENA primary metagenome ERZ778497 (study PRJEB29527, sample SAMN07138969) | mouse gut metagenome | material: feces | host: mouse | place: China:Nanjing | collected 2016-01-25 ... | reverse complement strand
GTTCTTCGGCGTCAGAGACTCCGCATGATTCATTCAAAAATTAACGAACTATTGATCATTACAACCTTAGTTTGTCTCAGCTCTCCAGTAAACTTGTGAGCCTGAAGTCCTTTGACGATAGCATTAATGGGAATACCTTGCAAATCCCAAGAGGAATAGTTGTTGAGGACCATCTCTGTTATTATGAGATTGCAATCCGTACACTCCAATTTATTAGAGAACGGGCACTCACCCTTCTCCTTTTTCAACTCGCAAGTCTTACAGAGTCGGGTGAGTTTTGCCTGTATCTTCTTGTTGGTGGCTTGATTTTTCATACCGTTATCACTCTGGAGTAGCGGAGTTCGCCATTATAACCACGCCGTCTAAGTTCGGCAAAAAGGTTCTCATCAGTGAAATCCGCAAGAGTGAGAGTAGCCTTATTGCCGGGTTGAGGATTATAGTCGGCAGGGCGTTTTTCGTTAGTGTCTTTGACACTGCTTTTCTTTCCAGCCATAGGATGATTAAAGTTTGTCACGATAGTTTTCCAGATACTCCAGAATATCAATCAGAGTATCAGTATAGATGTTTTCTCCATTGTTAGAAGTTGGAGCCTCACAATATGTAGCGAAGGTAATGAAAAACTCATCCTCATTGTCAGATAAGCCTATTGTATCAGGCAATACATTCCAGGGGCCGGAGTCTTTCTCATAACATATGTCCGGATTCTCATGGCCTGTAATGCGATCCCAGAGAATTGTATAAGTTTTGGTGGACTGAAGAATATCTTTGACAGTGTGAACGATGCTCTCGATGATTTCATTGCGAAGATTATATAGACGCTCTGAATATCGAGAATGAAGAATTTGTTTGGGTATTTTTACACCTTTCAGTTCCTGGTTAAGCAAGTCAATCAGGCTTCTTACATTCTTTTTACACTCCTTCATATCATCCAGAATGTCTGCAAGGTCATGTGGCGCACCATTTCGGCCATGACCATCCTCTCCAATCCAGAGAGCGGCCTCTTCACACGGATCATAGCTCTCATAATATGCTTCGATGGTATTGATGAGACCCTTTACATCGCCAGAGTCGTAATCAACATAGAAGCCGAAGTCCTGACCGCGAGAAGAGCTTTTGGAGAAATAGAGGTCAATATTATTGAAGTTTTCATCGTGGTTGTGAATACTCCAATCATCTTCTTCTACTATTTCAGTCACCCGGTCAACCAGTTCTTTGATTTTCTGACGGCGTAAAGTCAAGTCTTGAAGCTCGCAAGCCTCGACCTCAGCTTCCGATACACCATTGCTGATTAGAACGATAGTATCATCATAGAGACCGCCATCTTCATCATATTTTATCTCCAGTACCAAAAAGGAGCCAGATGTTTTGCCTTCGGGATCTTTCCACCAAACATCCTGTCCGATGGAAAGGGTATTAGTATTTTCGCTCATTGGGTTAATTTTTTGAATTATCTTTAAGGGTCCAGGATGTTGTTACATCACAATGATCAATAGTGTTATGTTGCACAGCTGCTCCAGTGGCAATCAGCTCTTCAAGATATTCTTTACCGACATAAATGCCTGAGCGATTACCCCAGTTGTTTTTGCCGGTAAACAAAACTGAATCGGTAAGAATTTCAATGCCATCTACTACAATAGTCATTGAAGAACCATTCCAAGAATCGTAGGTAAATAGTGTTTTACCTATCACAGCTAACCGCAAGCCATTCAACTCAGAAGAGAGGTTAAACTGTGAAATCAAAATGTGAGTTTCTACTATCTTTTTGAGTGCTTCAAGAACATTGTTCTTATCTAACACCTTAACCGCACCTAACTTATTGATGTGCTTCCCGACACCTTTTTCAATGGCATATCGCCATCTCTCAGTATCGAAAAACATTTCTAATATCTTATCATTCATGGACTGGTTCTTTACTTATTGTGACATTGTAAGACTCGCTATAATATTCATCTATTGTAGCGGAAAAACGGTCATCTTCATCTGCTTCAATGGTATCTTCAGACCATCCGGGCTTTTTAAGAATGTCCTTACGTTCTTGCTTTAAGGCGCGTCTGGCACCTTCAAGTGTTGCCCACAGAGTGAAAGAAGTATAGTTGTCTGAAGGTCGAACACCCTCATATTCAACTGTTACACAGAATACTTCCATAGCTATGAGAATAAAGGCTTTTCGCCGTTATAGTTTTGGATAATCCATTCCAGCAAGAGCTTGCGATTCTTATCGTCAAGGTCTGCATAGAACTTGACCATATAGGTGTCAGGATCCTGAGTTCTGGTAGCGTGTTGCCACTTTCCCAGCATGTGACTGATATGACAAGTCCATTTCACTTCTTTGAGAAATTCCGGCACATTTACCGTATCTGCACCACCACCGGGAAAGGTGACAGTCATTGGAACTACCTTGTAATTCCAGCCATGAAACAGCCATTTATTGATGGCTATCATAGCGATTTTAAGATTTTCAGTCATAGCTGTTATGCGATTTTTGATATAATTTTTGAAGTATTAGACTTAATCAATGATACTATTCTGTCAAAGTGTTCTGGAACCTGGTTGTATTTGCCACGGCATTGGAGGACCGAGAAGTCCTCTAAAGAAAATTCTATAGTTGCGATTGACACACCATTAACCAGGGCATGAAAAATAAGCACATTGTCGTCAGAATAATACCTATTAGTGAAGACACAGTGGTGCATATATTCACCCTCTTCTACAAATTCTTTTACCGACTGAAGAGGTTTGACCACAATTTCCTTATCGACAAATTCCAGATCTAAAAATATTGATTTGGCTTTCTTATATCGAGCTTCATCAACTTTGTGATTAACCTCATAGCGTTGTAAAGGTGTCATTTGTCTCTCGCGCTCTCTTCGTCTATCTGCTTCATCCATCTTAGCTCGCTTTTTAGCAATCCATAAATCATGAGCCTCTTTAAGATTGTCAGGACAGATGAATTTTGGATTTCTCAAATCTTTCCCACAGTATTCAAGAGCGTCGAGCATATCATACCAAGTTGAAGCATCGGTAATCTTATAATTGTGCCGGAAAGCGACCTTAGCGGAGGGCCAATATTTCTCAAACTCATACTTTTTAGCCAATGAGAAAGCTACCATTTTGTATTGCCTTAATTTCCATGCCGTCTCAGTTTTATTGCAAGTGAGTAAGCGTTGGAACAAAGTATATGGGGAACAGTTATGAAAATCACCGTTATATCCGTTTCTTCGGATTTCTGGAATCACTGAAGATTGCCCGATAACTTTGTAAGGCGTGACATAGTGGCCGTAGTTTTCTGTTCGGATTTCCATTTCGCTGTCATAGTTCCATATATCGCAATAACTGCACATCCAATGTCGAGCACGACCAACTATCACTTCTTTGGCATCTGGAGTAAGCCAGCGTTGAAAAGCCTCACTAATCCAGTATGTAGCCTTCTCGCCTCTTCTCAGATTTGTCTGCATAAAGAACATTCTAACAACCTGACAACCTCCACGCTTGGTTACGATTGCGAAATAAGCTCTATCACAAAAATTCCACTTGCGAGTTTTGTCAACATCCAGCTTTGCGGAGCAGTGAGGACATACAACCTTAGTAGCCTCATCACCTTTCCAAGAGTGACCACAATCCAGACACACATATTCTTTCTTAGAATTGTACTTGGCAATATGCGGAGCCACTTTCCTGACAGCTTCCTTATATTGATGTTCGTTCAAAGGAGAGAGTGTTTTGGATAACTCCAAAATTTTTCTTTGAAATTTGTTTCTGGGTTTCATATTGTGAAAGAGCTGAAAGGATTAGAAAATCGGAATATCCAGCGGCTCCGGGATATTGGGGTCAACAGCAGCTTTGGGCTTTCTTGGTTTGCGCTGCTTAGGCTTTTCTTCTGAAGTGATCTGCTCAGGGGAGGCTGGGGGTTCTGGAGAAGGACTCTGTACGGCTTCCACTTTATTCTTGGGGCCTTCTACTACGATGTCATCTTCATCATAGTAGTGGACTGCCAGTCCAAATACCTCATCGTCGGAAACACCGACACAACGCTCACCCTTGGGCTTGTTCTTTTCGACTTGCTGGAAGATGTACTTGCAACACTCTTTGATATTTTTGTTGGGTTTTGCGTATGTTGTTGCGAACTGAGCATCATCTTCAGCGCGCTTGTCAAGATAGTTCTTGATAGCAGTTTCAAAAGTGGTAAATTCCATATTGAAAGATTTTTAGGAGTTAAAGAAAAAGAATGTATATCTTGTGTTTACATTCTCCTTTGGGGGAGAAGTCAACTGTCTGATTGCGAATTTGAAGGTGTTAGCTTTGAAAGTATGCTCAAAGCCATTCATAGGTTCGTGATGAGTGTACCGTATTTCAACTTTGGCATCATCAATTACTTTATTGAGGATTACCGGGTTGGTATGCCATTTGCCTTTATGTTTCCAGCAATATAAGGTTACATCATCAGTCTGGAGGGATTTGAAGTCATCTATTTTGACTAATCCATATTCACTCATAAGCTCATCTAACAGACCTAATAAATAGTCTGGTAATGGGTCAGTTGAGTCTTTTTTCTTGCCATTATAAAGAGATTCAAACGTAAGTAGAAATGCCTGTTTTATCTCTATCGAGTCAATGCACTTACTTAATTTGTACTTACAGAATTTAATGATTTGAGGTTCTATTTCTTTGACGGCCTCATTATTCTTTGCTCGTAATAACTGACGAACATGATCAAGATTGGGGCGTTCCATAGAAGTAAAAGTTAAACCCCTTTATCCCTAACTCGCTACGCTCGTGTCGCTTCGCTCCAAGGGTTAAAGGGATAAAGGGGTTAAGGGTTAATGAAATGCTGCCACGGCGCGGACGTAGAAGCTGCCCGTGGCCTTAGTGTACCAGTAGTAGAGGTTGCCGTCGCCCAGGTTCAAGAGCCAAGCGCGCGTCGCCGAGTCCTCAGTGCTGGTCCAATACCAGCCATCCTTAATGCGGCTACCGCCGCTAAGTTCGATGGCGGCATTGATTGAACGCTTGTTGAGATAGATGAGATAGAGTTCAGCAACTGAAGGGATCCACTCGTCATCCTCCAGCTCTATGCCGGTGCCGATAGACTTGATATGCTCAGTGTTTGACTGGCCGTTCCAATCAGCAACAGCATCATCATATTCAGTGATGTAACCGTCATAACCGCCGGGGTCTTTCTGGTTGGTAAGGGGCTGTTCCGGATAATCCTCCAGATTGACTGCGAGAGCATGGCGACCCATCACTACGCCGATACGCTTTACCGTCTTTGTCGGAGCATTGCGCTTCTTGTAGTCGAACTTTTCAACTGTGTTATCCTCGTAGATGTAGTACACTCCATCATTCAGAATGGCTTGATGAGAGCCTTCAGTCTGCTGAATGTCGATTTTGATTTGCTCAACCTCCTTTATCGGAGATTTGATGAAGTCATACACAGCCTGTGCTTCTTCACCGAAGTCACTGAAGAGAGCAAGTTTCAGCTTCTCATCCATCGGAAGAGAAGCGTAGATGGTTTTTGCGATTTCGTCTGAGATCATATTTTTATATTTTTGATGATGTGTTACTTACCTTTGCTGAGGCAGACGGCCAGCTTGTCAAGGTCGTTGGTGCCAAAGTGATTTTTCAATTCCTCTAAGACAGAGGGCTTCTGGTTTTTTAGCAACTGCTTGATAGTAGCAGGATTGCCACCTCGATATAATTCAAGGCAGTTCGTAGCTTGTGGTGTCATACGTTTTTGGTTGTTATGTTTTTATGGGAATAGTCTCATTGTAGAAGAAAATTAGAATGAGAACGAGATTTTTAAGAGTTTTTAAGGAATAGTCACATCCTGCACCTCATCAGTTTCCGGGATAAGGTCGATGACATATTCCAACTGACCGTGTGCTATGCTGGTCAGTTCCTGCTCATCATCTGCCCACCCCTCCTTGGGGAAGCCATAAATGACCAGACAACCAAATTCTTCAATGGCAACGCGAGAGATATAAAAATCCTCATAAGTATCCATCCATTTGGTAGAAGCGGCGATGATAGGGGCATTGTTCTTTTCCTCTGAGATTTTCTCGTCATCTCCATCATCTTCATCGGTGTGAATAAACACATATTCATTACCGTGAGCCTTAATTGCTGCTTTAAGCTCTTCACGAGTACAATCGTCAAGATGCTTGTATTGATTGTAAAAATCGGTATGTCTCATTTTTGAAAATCTTTAACTGTAAGTCGTTTGAATTTTGTATCGGCCGGCACGATATGCCAGTGAAGTCTGTTCTGACTATATCCACAGTACACGAAAAGGAAATGCTCAATCAGTTCTTCTTCCTCATCAGGGATTTCATAGAAGTAGTCGTATTCTTCGTTGTCAATCAACCATTGGGGTAACTGACAGTGAAGCCACTCTCTCTTCACTTTAATGATTGCGACAACCGGAGTATCAGTATCACAATCAATGATTGCAATGTGGATTTCTTCGTTCATTCGTTTTTGGAAGGCTTCTCCCCATTCTCCCAGCACCCTTTGATTGACTGGAAGCTGAACCGGGAAGTCGGGATGATATTCGAGGTCAACGGTTTCTTGGAAAGCCTGACCAATCGCTTCAGCTGTAGGATTACCTGCCTTTCTTTCGCGCTCATAACACTTTTTGAAGTATTTATCAAAAGTGTGACGCCAGGCTATATCAGATTGAGGGGGTATTGCCATATCACCAACAATTATTTGAAACAAAATCAGCTATTTCACTCGCCTCTCCATATTCCAGCTCATCAGGAATGTAGAAGAAAATCTCTTCATCAACGGCGGCTGCTTCAGCATTAAGTGGATTGCCTGAAGAGTCTATCAACAATCCTTCAAGGGACTCAACCGATACAGAAACCTCAATGGTTTTCATATTTTGTGCCGAATCCTCATCGCTTTGGTCAACGATATAGATGTCAAACACTGGATAGTGTTCGCCATTATATTCTATGTATCTATCGGGTATCATAATTAAAAGGGTAAAGACTTAGAAGTTTCGCCCATCAGGTCAACTGCAAGACCATTTGGGCAGAGTTTATCAAACCAGTGCCAGATGTCAAAGCGGGATGTTCCAGCTTCCCAGAAATAGAAAGGGGTTTCAATCTCATCTTCATCATTGATTGGAGTATTAGCGAATTTGCTCCACATCTCCTGAAGTTCCCATAAGTAAGCGTCCTTTTCAATGCGAGCTTTTATTCTTGCTAATATGTAAGGACTTCTTGGGGCATCTGGATCGAAGAAGCAACCCTCTTCAGAAAAAGTGGGAAGGCGTTGATTGTCTTTTGCCTCATAATATCTCGTCAACCACCAAGGCTCCATACCAAAAAGGGATTCTTGATATTCTAAGACCACCATAAACTGACGGATTGGGCAATCGTCATCTTCCATTCGGTAGTAATGCCCATTTGGTCCATCACAATCTCTGCTATAATGACCAGGAACTTTGCAATCAGCAATCCATTCTCCCCAATCATTTTGGCGAACCGCAATCACCTTGCCACCCCAAGGAAAGTAACTCAGGGTGTTATTAAACTGCTGTTCCACCAGTTCTTTCGTTATTATCATAATCCAGGAATTGTTGGCTGGTTGCGCAAAGCCTCCAGACGTTCTTGTTCTTTGAAATAAGCATCAAGCTCTTCTTTAGCCTCATCTGTGGTGGGAACAAGTGTCATTGTATCTCTGCTGCAACTCAGTTCTTCATAAATTTGGTCAGCCATACCCCAATCACCATCGCCGGAGATTGACTCCTGAGTTTTGAGGCAATAGAGATACCAAAGAACACACTCCAGATAATTGGTGTTATCTGGGTCGATAATGGCACCGAACCAATCTTCTATATCGTTGCTCATCCAGCTCCAGAAACCGGGGCGATCAGAATGATTTTCTTTGATGATTTTTGCAAGTTCAACACGAATGTCAAGCTCGCTCATCAGAGAGATAATCTTTCGAGTGTACTCATCCCAGTCACCAACCTCTACATAGCAGATTACTTGGTCGTTTGTGAAATTATATTCTCTGGGAGATTCTACGGACTCTTTGGTAAGCTCCATTTTGAGTCCGAGCTTGTCATTCAGTTCACTTACATACATTTCAGCGAACTCTTTTGCAACCTCAGAACGATAATCTTCAGGCAACTCCCAATCTGAGAGATGCTTGAAGTCGGGATATTGCTCTTCCAGTCTTTCCCGACCGTCATACTCGACATATTCTTCCCCGAACATACTGCCGTAAAATCCGGGAAAGCTCTTAACAGCTATTGAAGTTTGCATAGTGATATGGATTATTTCTTTTCTCCCAGCTCACGCTTTGCGATTTCATTGGTGGTGTACCAATCCACGTAGCTCCAGCCGGTTCCGAAATGTGTGACACAGAGGATATAGCAATCAAGGAGGTCACTGTAAGTAAAAATCAGACCAAAAGCATTGGTGAGATATTCCACATCAAATTTGGAGCAATCAGTTATGTACCACTGATAGATTTCCACCGGCTCATCGCAATATCCACATTCAGGACATTCCATATTGGGACCATACTGCGATAGCTCTGCACCACATTCAGGACACTTGGGTTTTATTTCCTCGCCCTCTTCATCATATTCTGGCTCATACTCCAGATTTACAATAGGTTCAAAGTTATCCCATATTGAATCATCAATGTTAGGGATATTGTTGCAGAGAACCAGTGCATTGTTGCACCAGCTCACCGCAACCGCGAAGTTGGTATGATATAATTCCTTTTTCATTGTTCTTCAGATTTTTTGTGAACTCTCATCATTTCATCACGGAACTGTTCTTTGGTCGGGAAATCTGTGAGATTTTCGTGACCGTTATCATCTTCAAAAAGAGCTTCCATAAGGTCGGATGCACCATACTCTTTCAGAAGATGATCGTATATTCGCTCACCTATCCAGTCAGGATAATCAGGAGCGTTTTGAGCTTCTTCCTCTTCCGCTTCAGTTGAGGCGAAATCAAGATAATCGCCACCAAAGCAATTCTCATAGAGATAGACGATAGCATCAGTGCCTTCTCGTTCTTTGACAGTCTGGAGGAATGAGGCAAACCACTCTTCAACATATTCTTCCAAATCATCATCATCGAGATAATTGGGGTCGTGCTGGCGGTCAAAATCCTCTTCATCTTCGTAGCCGAGATGTTGGGCGATTGTATCGAAATCGAACCAGAACATATCGTTGATAGCGGTGTCAGTCCACCCGTCAGCCGGCTCAATTTCTTCGAGAAATTCCTCTATGCGGTCAAGTTCATCAGCAGTGCAATTATCAGCTCTGTCCTTACCTCCGCTCCAAAATTTGAAGTTCCGGAGACTTTCTTCAACTGTATATTTCATTATATTTAGGGGATATTTGATAAATTATCTCTTTCATAATCCTCTGGCTCACCGTCATTAATGGACCGATAAAAATGATCTCCCTCGATATAACTCATCAATGTCATATAGACATAAAACCAATCCTCTACGGTCAGAGAATCAATATTTGGAATATCTTTGGCAATCAGTGCCCCCAAAAGATCCCCAATACAAACATCATCGTTATGATAGATATGATAAATATATTCTACCACTTTCTGAGCTTCTTTAGAAAGCGTTTGATATAATTTATTATTACTAATCATAGATTTTATTTTAATTGGTGGTTATTATGCCAATCTATTTCAGTTTCAGTAGCTTCTCGATAAAGCATAAAACACCCGCCCAAATTTGAATTATATAAGAGAGTGTAAATGCCATTCTTATCAGCATAAGACGTGTCGCCTATCTTGCCAATCATCGGCTCTTCTTCAGAAAGCTCATTTTCTTCATCATCCCAATCACTGAGATAGTCAATGACTGGTTGAGAATTACCTTCGCAATAGTATAGGCTAATACCTGAGAACACAGCCTCAATGCGATTATAGTCATCATCTGCGCTTTGCACAAATCTGACAATGGAATATATTTTGTTTTTCATTTTGTGGCGAAATAATAATTTCCATCAATTTTGAATATCCACCAGAAACTCTCGTGATACCGATATGCTTTCTTTCCATTGATGCTGAGTTCAATCCAATCTACTTTGCCCATATTATCAAGTTCGATAAACAGGTCATTTGAATGACTTGATACCATCAGCACATCAATATTCCCTTCCATAAAGTTGGTATGATTAAGAAGTGGACATCCATGAGCCTCAATCCATTCCATTACGGCGATTGTACCACATCCAGTTCCGGACAGTTTGATATTCTTGCCAGCATAATCAGGATTAGATTGCTTCTTAACCCCAATCATTATCTCGCCAGTAAATTCACACGAAAGACCGGCTATAAATCCACGAGCATTTATAATGTATTTATCCGTTTCTACCGACTTTTTCATTATGTCAAGAACCTTAGTCAAGTCTTGCTCACCATATTTGAATGAACCTTTGAAACCATATATGGTATCAAATTTTGCACGTCCCAAGTCAGTCATTACTAACTCATTGAACTCACTACCCTCCAGCATTATAGCGGAGGGAATAATGTCTTTTAACTTCATAGCGTTATTGTTTGTTGATTGCGGAGAAGGCGGTCACGATAACCGCAACTGTTTGTTTATGGTTCCCAGATGCTTCTTTACCCTCCAGACCTTGTGGCTTTCCCGGTACAATCTCGAAAGAATCCATATTGTTAGCAGCATTTCCCAACAAGTATCATCTCCTGTGTAATTATGCAATTTCCTTAAAGAATATTGGGTATTTACCCAGTTCGGCACAGCAGTTGTAATTTGTAAAGCTGAGGACATCGCTATCAAACGAATCGCCCCACCAAACTGCGTGTTCTTTATCAATCGGATATGGAGTGACCCACACCCCATCCACACTGCAAAGACAAGGGAGCAGATAAACTGTCTCCCCAGCCTCATACAGCTTGCGAGCCTGAGTTTTGTTGATTTGCTTAATTCTCTTCTTCAGGCTGTTAGAGAATATCGGTTCCGGATAACGCATTTTGTGAATTTTTAAGCAGCCTCTTTCAAATCGTATTCTGCGATAACTTCGGAGATAAGTTCCTCCGTTTCCATATAAAAGCCCCAGCAGGAGCCAATCTCTTCCCAGTCAAATGACTCAACCTTACGACCATCTGAATAAGTCTTAGTGTATGGTTCCTTCTTTTCCAGAACATAACCTTTGACATCCACCCAAGCCCACATTCCGATACATTTGACTTCTCCGTCAATCACTTTCATAGCTTGTTCTTGCCAAGTTTTGTAGTGGTTGGGAGAAAAACCACAACGCTCATCGAACATCTTTTTGGTAACATAGGAGAACCCTCTCATGTGATCGCCCTGGGAATATCCACTGGAATTCCATTCTTTTATCACGAAGTCCTTGGCACATTCTTGGATGAGGGCCATTAGGTCATCCTCATCCAGTGGCTCCAACAACTCCATTCGGTAGTCATGTTTTTTGAGGTCGGAAGGGTCAATTTCCAAGTCATTTAGCCATTGCCCCTCATATAGACCATATCCTCGTTTGCCTTGGAGAACCCATTGACGCTGTGAACGGTCGTAGAAGAACCGCAAACCATCCACCTTGCCAGCTTTGAAATACTTGATGATGTCTTTCTGTTCCACCACTTCAGCAGCTATACGCTGGAGAATATCAGCTACTGAATATTCACGACAGTTGGAAACGTGTTCTTTCCAGTCGCAGCTCTGACTCAACCAATAGCGTCCGTGTTCCAGATGCTCAAAAATGTGAATTGCACCCATATCCCAATCTTGGACCGGGCAACTTGGGTAATCATCGTGGTATATCTTGATGCGATAGTCACCAATCTCTTTGGTTTCTATCAATAAATTATCATTCATAGTTTCAGGAATAAGCGAATAAAACAAATCTCTTGACATCTTTGAGGTCAAGTGAAAAATCATCCCACTTGAAATCAAGTTCTTCATCAGTGTTCCAATCTCCGTTAATTACTTCGGTCATCAATACCGAGGTATCTCCGATAATTCTGAAGAGTGGAGCAAACTGATAGTAGGTTGTGCGGTCAGTCTTGTCAAGATAGACTCTGATACAAGGCTGTTTCTCTCCTTTGGTGGGAGAATAAGTGCCTTTTCTTGCGGACACATCAGAGATATGAATCCCGTTCTTCTGTTTGATGTTGTCTGCATTGTTGAGGAGTAGAAAATCGTAGAAGTCCATAAGACTCAGTATTTAAGTGTGTCTTGACCATCCATAAGACGGGTCAATTTGGTAGGCAAAATTCTGTTGATAGCCTGTTTCGGGCCAGCCGTGAAATACTATTCCACCGGCAAGACCTTCTTGACGATTTCGGTATTCGCAGAAAGTGAACTCATTACGTGTCGGATAGTATGTGACTTCATAGAAATGATCATCAGCCGTCTTACGATAGTTGCGAAACTCACGCAAAATCTGAATTAAGGTTCTTCCGTCACGGCTCTCTTCGGAACGGAGCATTTCTTTCAGTTTGCCGAGAGTGATATTCTTGAAGCGGACGGGCATCTTGAAATTTTTGGGAAGCGGACCATTCTTCGCTTTCCAATTCTCGACAACTGGCGTAACTACATCACGGATAACTTCACGAGCTGCTTTTTCGGTGGTTTCCTTAACCTCATCCTTAGTGATTAAGAAAATCTTATCACCACCCAGCCAATCAAGATAGGCAGTGAATGGGTCGGAGCCTTGGGCGTGAGCATATCTGGCAGCCTCATCATTATTGAAGTGCTCATCGTAATCACCAAGTCTGAGCAAGTGAGTATGGCTTTCACCCACAATCCACAGCATCGGGAATTTTGACTCATCGGCAGTCTCGATGTAAGGCTTATCGTATTTGGTGAAGTCGCTTTGAAAGCTCTTCATTAAGTCCGCAACGATATTGGTCATACGGTTGATTATTTTCTCATTCATAGGAACTTGATTGTTGGGGTGTTGATAACTTGGTGTTCTGCATTGAGAGCGAGCTGCATCTTTTTTGCACGACGGTCATGCCACTGATGATACACCGAGGTACGAATGTGAAATTTCTTCCACAGCACTTTGATACAAAAGCGGCGATAGTGGCGGCGTGAGAATTTATAGATGGTTGCGATAAACATAATCGCAAATATCAAAAGTGCTTTGATGAGATTGAAAAGAGGGGTTTTCATATTGATAAGCGTTTTATTCGTATTAGTTGAAGTCGCTCTCAGAATTTTCTTAACGGATATTAATAATTGAAGTCGGGCGATGTTTTTGAGCACACCGCCCTAATCAATTCAGTCAAGCGACCTTTGCTTTAAGTCCGAGAGCGGTTGCACATTCCTGGGCGTTAGCGGTCTTGATAACCCAGCCTTCGCCACCGGTCAAATGGCTATTGAACACACCTTTGAACTGCTCTTTGAGGACTTTGCGGAGAGGCTTGGTATTGCCACGAAGCACCCAGCAACGGTCGTTGTACTTCTCGAACGTCAGACCGAGTTTCTTGATGGCAGCCGTGTCGGTTATGGCGATGAGAGTATCAGTTTCGCCGGCGGTCTTGGTTTCAGCTTTGGGGGCCTCAGCAGGTTTTGCCTTGGGCGTCTTGTCCTTTTTGGACTTGGTTTCGGTCTTAGTGGGTGTCGGAGTTGTAGTTTTGGCTTTCCCAGTAGTGGCACTGGCTGCGATTTCTTTATATCGTGCCTCATAAGCGGACTGAACCTGCTTGATAAGACCATTGGCAGCAGATTTTAACTCATCAGTTGACTCGTACTGAGCGAATACGCTCTCTAATACGCTTGAAAAATTTATTCTCATTGTTTTGGATTTTAGAAGTGAAAGAAAAAGCCGGCACCTCAGATGAAGCACCGGCTATTGATTTTGATTTTGGCAGTTTAATCCTCTACCAGCGGATCGCGCTCATTGAGAATATCCTCGATACCCTCAATTTCCTGACTGAGCAGTTCGATTTCAGCAGTGTCGTTTGACTGCATCATTCGTTCCGCAAGATTGTCGCGCTTTTCCTCCAATTCGGAGGTGGTCATTGCATCATAGTTTGCCATAGTTGATATTAGTTTAGAATGATACGTTTGCGGTTGGTTTTCTTGTTCACCACCACAGCGAGGCGGCATTTTGCATCGTGCTTTTTACAGAGATTATATGACTCCACAACGTGTCGGGAAGCCTGTATCAACTCACCATTGTACAGGAAATAGAACTTGGTCGTTTTGTTCCCCTTGGAGTTGACACTTTCGTCCTCGACTATCTTCACGATTTGGGAGTTATTCACGGGGATTGTGTCGTTTTTGACTTCATCGGCAGCATAAGCGGACACAGCAGCCACCGCGAGAATGATTGTGAGAATGAGTTTCTTCATCGCTTGGAATTTTTAGAGATTTGCACTTGCGTCTGCCATCTCAAACTCAGGGTCGGGCATAAAGGTGTACACCTCCAGACCGTCAAAACTGTAATCCTCATTCAGCACCAGGGCGCCGACGAGTTTCTTGCCCTCTTCGATATAGTTGTGAACCATTTGGAAAGTTTCAAGGTCAACGAGGATTTCACACTCGAAGAGATTTGCGTCGGCATCGTTATAGAGCAGACAATAGGCATCGTCATACTCATACTCTTCCACCACATATTCAGTGGAAAAGAACATTCCGCTCACTGGGCGGTTTTCAGACGGATATTCCGCAAGAGATGCAGTGATTTCGTCCTGATACTTCACGAAAGAGGCAGCAACGGCACAGCCGACACCGAGGAAAGCAGCCACACAGCCGACTGCAAGGGTTTTGAGAAGTGATTTCATTTTCTGTTGGATTTTGAAGGGTTAGCGTAATTGATGTACTTGCCACCAGAGCAGGAAGCGACTCTCACAGCCACACGAGGGCGACCGCAGATGTAATAAACTGTTCTAATCATTTTGTTGAATTTTTATTGGGTTGATATTATTTTTCCATACGGACGGAGTTTGCCAAACGTGTTGACAGACCCATTTTGGGAGCGTTTTTGCGTGACGGTCTGCGACCTTTGGCAGCATTGAAGATTTCCCTCGCACTCATCTCAGAAAGTGGCTTGGAAGTATCACGACACTCATACGCACTCATCGCTTTTTCAGCGGTCATATTGACGGAAGTATGCAACACAGTCACTCTTTTCCCCTCAATCACATAGTGGGCACGGAACCGCAAGTTTGCTTGGAATTGAGCGGTCACTTTACGGCGCACCTCAGAAGTACGACCGCCGACAGCCCAATTATTCCCGATACGACCCAGCACCACCTTGCGCCGGCGGATGCTGCATTTCCCGATATATTCGATTTCTTCACGCTCAAAGTTTTCGGCATTGATATGTGCCTCACTCAAACGCAAAAGCCCAACGCCATAGGCATTGAGTTCAGATTTGGGCATAGAAACCCCTTTGAATGATGTTACCATTTTTAAGTATTTTTGTTTGGTGAGTGTGGGGGACTCGCACCCCCAATGTCGCTAAAGTTCACCCGATAGTTGAGGCTTAGAAATACACCTCAGACTTTTCAATGTTCACGATTTCGCGGACTTCTTTGCCGTCTTTTTCAGCGATGCGAATGATGCAAAGGTCTTCCATCTTTTTCCACGCGAGGTCGGACTCCACGCTTTTGTCGTTGTACTTTTTGTAATCACGACCTTGCTTCAGACCGCGCAGAATGATTGCGACAGTCCACTTGTCGTCAGCGATTTCGGACAGCATGAAGCGTGAAACGCACTTGCCGTCAATCTTTGCAGCCTCTTCGGGTGTGAACACACGATAGACCGTGCCGTCCTCATCTTTGTACTTTGCAGGGATATTCTTGAACACACACATTTTCCCCTTTTCGCCCTCAGTCTGCATTGCAGTGTTCCACCCTTTGCGGATAGTGCCGGGGGTGTAGCCCTTTTTCTGCACTTTGCCGTTTTGCTTGGTCACAGTGAAACGCTCCACGCCCATTGCGCTCATCCACGCCTCCACAGTGAGTCCGTCGCACGAAGCGAGTTTTTCACTGTACAGCGTCTCGAATTGACGCAGTACCTGCGTGAGTTGCGAGGTCTTGCCGAGGATTTCACGGGTGCCGGCGTTGATTTGCTTTGCGTTGAGAGTAGTTGCAGAAGTTGCCATGATGATTTAGTAACCCCACACGAGAGCGGTTACAACTGCTTTAATTATTAGACATAGTGGGTACGGGGACGCATTGCAATCCCCTGCGCCGCTTTTACGGACTTACCCTATAAAGTGTTAATTGGATTGTAAAATCTACCAGAACGGGCGTAACTTGTGCTCCTACGCCAATCCGAACACGCCCACTAAGGGGTACGGTCAGTGCGCTTGCATGGTATGCCTTTACCGCATTCGTGCGCAACCGTTTTTGCACATTTCGGACTTCTTTGCGTTCTATGCTATCCGATTGAGTCGGACAAAGGTTTCCCCCGAATGGTCACATTACGCCACTCTTCCCCCATGCGCAGGGGCTTCCGCGCTTTATACGCCCGCACTATTGCGGTTTTTACTCACACACGGATATTTTTGTAACTTAATCATTGAAACGGTTTGCTACTTCGATACTTCACACGTTTTTTGCTATATTGCAGTTCATGGAATTGCATAGCATAGACGAAAATTTGCTAAATTTTGCTCACTCATGGAGTTAAGCGGTTTCACGTTTCGCACCTATTGCCAAAGGTTACTAAGCATCAATATGTCAAAGTTCTCTTGCAAGTTTTTGAGAGGTTCGGGAGCTAATCCGTTTCTCAAATCTTACACCACAATATTGCAGTGGTCTTTGGACGGTTACAACACCTTTGGCAAAATTTTTTTTGAAATAGTCCATCTTTTATATCTATTAAGGTGTAAGGCTGTTTGCAAGGTTGTAAGTGATTGATTTACAGCAAACTAAAAATCTTCATTTTTCTTGAAAATTTTTTGTGAAAATGGTTATTTTTGTGTTTGGAGAAGGTCTAAAAAAGGTTTAGGGTGTTTTGGAGTGTTAAACAAATGTTAAAAAATGGAGTTACACATATATATAAAAAGGTTTCACTTTCTAAAAATAGTGAAACCAAAATTTCAAAATTGAGCCAAAAGATTGAAAAACAAGCAATTATCGGCAATCAATGTAGATTAAACACTTTTTAACACTTTAAGTCGGTTTTTCAGTCTAAAAATAGATGTTTCACTTATTGCAAAAGTGAAACCAAAATAAGCCAAAAATGGAGCTAAACATCTGAAAATAAATAAAAAACCGGGGTGGGTGCCTCCCTTGCTCTTCAAGGCAGATGTAAATTTTTCCCAATTTTCAAATCTCGTTTTTGGTAGTTGTTTTACTGGTAGGATGAGTGCCATCCCAGCTCCACAAAACCCCTTTGAATCGACCCAATTTTCTTCCCAGAAATCGGCTTCAAACCATCATTTTTAAGCCAAAATCGGCTAAACCCCTGAGCCATCTTAACTTACCTAATTTACAGCACCTCAATTCTTTCTCTTAATCCTGAGAGGTCATCCCAGCCAATTTTCAAAACCGTCTAAAATGCCCCAAATTTCGCGTTTCTCAACCTCAGATGAACAACTACACATCTCGGCCCACAAAATTGATTGTAGAGCCTCCTATGGGGCAAATTTGGGCATATTTCATCTCAACGTCCGTTCAGGATATTTGGCAACCATAAAAATTCTTGTTTTTGGCACACCAGAAACCTCTCAGAACACTTGCCCAAATTTTTCCGGGGGCGATTTTTCAAATCGGTTTTTGGACTGGGGGCGATCGGCGGGGCGAGGCCGGCGGCGGGCGCGGTCTTATTTGGGAAGGTTTTAAGAATTTCAAAAAAAGAAAAACCTTAAACCTCCTTCCACTCCCTAAAACTTCCCCAACACTTCTTCCAAACATCACAAAACAGTTTTTGTAAGAATACTGGGATAGGAACTAAGCTCTATTCAAAAAACTCTAAACAGTCTTTTGAAGGTTTGCTGGGAATGAGGGGGAACAGACTTTGATAAGGATACTGGGATAGGGAGCTACGATTACTAAGAAGTTCTGTGCTTTGGGCGCGCTCGCGTGTGCGCGGGCCACTCGACCGAATTTCCTTTTCGACTTTAGGAGAAAAGGAATGAGGGAGAGTGGACCCTTTCTTTCTATTTTTTCTTTTTATTTATTTTTCTTTTTTTCTTTTTTCTGTCGGTTTTTTCTTTTTTTCTGTTTTTTCTTTTTCTTGTTGTTCTTTCTTTCGTGGCCTCCGACCACCCCAGCCACAAAAAACAATGCGCCGAGCTTCACAGCCCAGCGCACTTGTAAACCAAAATTTGTATGAGACAAAAACTCGTGCTCATTTCATAATAGTCGGTGGAGAGAGGAATACTGCTTTCATCAGGATCTGCGCCGATTATTTGCCCTGCGCTCTTTTCTGGATATTGGCTTTCGGCTCTCTTCTCCGGAAGTCAGGATTGCGTACTGTTTGGGTACATCAGGTATCGGGGCCTTTGGGTGGAATGGCGAAACAGCCATCATCGCACTAATCAGAATTTCGGGTATCATAACTTTCTTCAGTTTTTTCTACTGGCAGCCAAGAGAACCGCCATTGGTGTTTGTTGGATGATTTGCTCACTATGCTCTGGAAGTCGAAGCAGACAGCATTGAACTGTCGTACTCTGAAAAACTTGTGATTGCTGCCGTCATCAGTGTAACAGTGAATGTAAATGTCCGAGCCTTGGGCCGGATATTTGGCAAACGTGTTCCAATGCAGCGACAGCAGATGTTCTTTGAAGTCCATCTCAGATTATGAATTTGTTGTCAGGTACAACCAAGCCCTTTCCAGGCTTCCAGCCTTTTTCAACTTTCAGCTTCTGGAATTTCTCGATAAGGTCAACCATAACCTGATCAGAAACTCTACCAAGATGGAAATACACACATCCGTCAATGTTACGGCAATCTTTGATGGTCTTTTCAGGAATTTGCATCATCATCTTCCCATTCTGCATTACCGGCTTGAAATCATAGTCGGCAAATCTGGAATCCAGTGTTACCAAGGTCAGGTTCCCGAATTTCTGGAACTCAAACGGTATCGGTCTGCTCATTGTGTTTCAGTTTTTGAAAACACTGCTTTCATCAATTTAATCATATTCCTCTTCCTCTGCCGGATCGTGGTCTGGGTCAAGAACGTGGGTATCGTATGCACCTTTCACATCTTCCTTGGTGAGATTGAGGATATTGATTTTGCGTGAGGCTTTCCTGATCCGAGTGTAAATACCCAGATCTTCGCCTTCAACGAGGTCATTCAAATGTTGAATAGCTGGATAATTGAGCTTGCGGAGTCGGCCCCCACCCTTTTTCCCATTTGGGGTCTCCAGTAATAGCCCAATTTTTCTGAGAGAATAAAGACAGTTGCTAAGAGTAGGAGCAGAAATTTTCATTCTAACTGCCATCTCTTTTAACGACAATGCACAATCACCATTCTCATTGGTTTCTTCGATGATGGTGGAAAGCAACATCAATTCATTCTTGCTGAGAAAATATATCAGGACTTTGGGGAGTGGGATAACCATTCCGTCAAAAACCTCATCGGCCTCTACGGATGCAATTACCTGATACTTGACTTTAGGCAAGACTATTCTGCCTCTAAGCTGTTTTTGATCGAGCTTGATGATAATCGGCTCCGGGGGTGGGAGTTTAGCTCTATTTGGTACTCGCTTCATGTTATGAATTGTTCATAACACTGCTTTCATCACGTCAGGATGTGGCAACATCCTCATTTGCAAATTGCAAAATTATTAAAAATTTAAGTTCGGACAAAATAATGGGCGAATAATTCACCCAGTTTTAATTTTTAATAGTAACTTTGCAGGTTAAAAAGACAAGACCGTTCCAGATGAAAACTCTGAATCAAATATACCGATACACTTCTGATTGCCAGTTCTCAGACGAGGACTGGCAGAAAGTTCTCGCATATTGTCGCAAACGGTTTAAGGGAGGGAACATCCGTGTCTCTCAGATTCCCAAATCTACTTCAACATATCAGGAATTTCTTGATTGGATAGAGTTTGGATTTGGAGCTGGTGATTTTGTTAGCTATGGCAATACAATGGGTGTGGTCGGAAATAGCACGCCGGCAGGAGTAATTTTAGCTGCTTATTGTGACTATGATGGAAATCTCATCGTAAATGATATGGAGGTTCTGGAGCCAGGGAGATTAAAACCTCTTGATGAGGCCCGGATATTACAGATGAAACGCCTCTTATTTGAGAAAGGGGTGGATTTTCATGTTCGATTTGGTAAGTTTGAGAAACTGTACACCCCTAAAAAATATTTTTATGGCACTATTGAAAACCCCAATAGTGATGAGCCAAATGTGGGTATGTTCTTAGAATCAGACAATTCCAAATATCATTTTCTGGCGTATCTGGAGGGGGATGAACTTAAAATGGATTATTGGGTGGATTCTAACTATACACCCTTAAAACCAGCATTGGAGGCTGACATAAAACGATTACACGCAGCTACATCTAAGCAAGGTTGGTTCTATAATGAGCGGTGTCATCAATTTGTAAAAGCACCCAAAAAGGGAAAGGATAATGTGTACTGGTATCTGAATGAGAATTTTGAACTTGTGATGGATCGGGATAATGGTTCAAAGAAGCATTTGGATAGATTTAAGGCCGGTAACTATATCTTAGACTATACTGAAGGGTTGTTCTTTATGAAGGAAGTCAAAAAGATGAGGGGGAAAGCGTAATGCCATCCCCCTCATTTTATCGTTGGTCTATCGGTTTGAAAGTCTTTTTCAAGGCTACATCGTACCAATAATCTTCTGCCTTATCAGCTGGAATTTTATCAGCAAATGATTGTTGGCCGTTAGCTTTATTCCAAGCAAGAACTTTATCATACGAAAACGCATACATTCCCACCGGCTGTTGTCTGAGTGTGGATTTCTCATTAAGACAGCTGAGAATATCCTTCTCAGTGACGTAAAGATAATCCTTGTATTCATTTTTGAAATGGATAAAGTTGTCGTATTGGTGCTTGTTGTAGAAAAGCGCCCAACAATATACCACAATCTCCATATCGGTCAGTTGATCCCAACCATTGTTCTCATCATCTTCGGCAAGCATAATCACTTGTCTGAGATAGGTGCGATTGACTTTGGCCTGCTCTTTTGTTACCTCATAAGGTTTAAGCATAGGATCTACACGACCGCCCAGATTAAGAACCCCCTCTTTGGTCAAGGTATATTCTCCATTTTCCAATGGGAAGCTGAAGATGAGATTGAGACGCTTGTGATCATAAGCGTTTACTTTTCGGATTGAGTAATTCTTATCCCATATACGGACTTGCTTACGATTGGAAGCTGCATCATTGAAATCATCAGCAATATCCAAAACAAGACGGTCAAGGATTTTTTTCTCAATCTTGCAACCCCATATATCCTCTGGAGTAAACTCTTCGTCATCCTCCGGGGCCACAATGTCGTAGAGGCAGCTGAGAGCATAGGCTGCATGAAGCATGAATGGCTGGTCACTGATTTCCCAAGGCTCATTCATCAATGTGTCTATATCTGACACATCGTATGGCATATACTTGTTACTCATCGTCAGGGAGGATTTTTTCTATTGCGTCGATGAGATCTGAAGCATAAGGTGAGGGATTGTTCATTGTGTTGAACACAATGAGCTTGATGATGCGATACAGTGTAGAGCCGATAGGATTGTTCGGCTGGTGCATACAAGAGAATATCGCCTGAGCAATATTATCAGTTTCTCCGTGAGCAACGGCACCACATTGGCCATCTTTGTGAGCGATAATGAGGAAGTCTGAATCATCCCCCATAATCTGTTGTGCTTTTTTAAGCAACTCTTCAGTTTTTTGTTTCATTGGAATTTGGTTTACTGATTATACTGCTTTCATCACTTTTTATATCCTGGAGATTGATAAAGAAACCACAATGTTCATCACCTACATTCCATTTTGGTGGAACTGTATTGAATGGGCCTCTTTCATCATTCTCCAATGCCCGGTTATATCTGAAACAATGATAGCGATCCAGACACGCACGAGCCTGACATTTCTTATTACTTTTCTTCAGTTGACGATATGCTTTCAAGGTTATCTCTACTGCTGAGGTGGGAAGTTGTGAGGAAAATCGGTCCGGTATGGTGCCTATAACCCATATATCATTTGACTGAATAAGGGAACCGTCGGTACGCATAAAATATCTCATCTTTCCCTTACCTCCGAGAATAAGGGTCTTATCCTTTTTGTCGGCAACCGGATGCAGACGCAGACATTTATGATTGACCACCTCCATATATTTCGGGGGGTAAGCAATCAAATCTTCCCAGTACGCACACTCATAGCAGACACCATCTCTGACCATAATATGAGCGATACGATTTTGGGTATTGTAGTTCTGCATCCAGATTTTCTTTCCACAAAGACCACAATATTTGATTTTACTCAATATTCTGCATCTATTTTCCATTCTTATATCTGTATAGAGTCAAAGATGTTTGATATTTCATCATTACGAATACCAAGATAAGTAATCGTAGTATCTAAGCTGGTATGCTTGAAAATACGATTGAGGTACATAAGAGTCTTTTCATCTTGACCTCCTTTATCATAGACATACCTTCCAAATGTTTTCCGAAATGTGTGAGTGCTGAAATTGTCAATATCCAGATCATATTTTACCGCCCATTTCTTTAAGGTGCGATTGATATACTGAATTGACACAGCCTTTCCCTCTTCTCCTTTTTGCCCTACAAGGATAATGTCTCTTTTGGGAGGTTTACCCATCAGTTTATAAAGAGAAGTGAAATGGTCAGAAGCATTTTGTCCGATTGGGATAACGTGAGTCTTATTGGTTTTCTTTGCCGTGATGACAATCTTTCTCTGGTCAAGCACGTCAGTCCACCTTAGTTTACATACATCAGAAAAGCGCAGCCCGGTACAAAAAGACAGGATGCAATAACAGGCCCACCAATATTTCTTTTCATCAATAAGGGTCTGAACAAGTTTTTGATAATCGGCATACGGCAGATAGTCGGCCGTAGTCACGCTTCCTTTTTTACTCATACAATTTTTGGTTTTGGTATCGCAAAATTAATTCCAAAAAGTGAAACCACCAAATATTTTTGTAGTTTCACTTTCTAAAAAATGTTAAACTTGACTTAAAACACTGGTAACGTGTTATCTAAGCATTTAAGGAAGTTTCACTTTTTACAATAGATACACCTTAATTATATAGGAAAGGCCATTAAAAAAGGAGCGTGCGCTTCTCTGCTTCACGCTCCTTAATTGTGCTGTATGAATCGGATTACTGGTGTTCCAGCTGACCAAAACCTTTAGTGCCTCGGTCTGTAGTCGTGAGTTCTGAGACAATCTCAAACGGAGTGCCAACATACTTTTTGACTACAAGCTGTGCAATTTTCTCTTTATGCTTGATGAGGAAAGGCTCTTTCTCAAAGCTCTTGATGATAACACCTACTACGCCCCTGTAATCTTCATCCACTGTTCCAAGGATGACATCGGCATCAAGCCTCTTCTCGGTATCATGGACTTGAAGAGAATATCCTTTCATACCATTAATCGAGGAACCACTACAAGGTCTGACTTCACCCTGGGTGTGAGGGTCCAGTTCAACAGCTATGTCGAGTGGAATCATATTGCGGCCAGGATTGACCACTACGTCTTTTGGAGTAAAGAGATCGTAGCCGGCGGCAAACTCATTTACTCGTTTGGGGGCTATTGCCCCTTCTGATAACAGAACTACTTTCATTTTCTATATTTAATGTTATAAGATTATTTTCCTTGGGATTTCTGGAGAACAAGATATTCACTCTCCAACATTACAGAATTTTTGAGCATCTTCCGCGTAGTGTAAATCTTTCGATCGTCTCCTACAGCTTCATCAAACTCAAATAAAGTCAGTTTACCCACATCATCAGGCTCAATCTGAAAATCCGGGGGAACCACTCTCCAGTATCTTTTATTGACTGAGATAATGCTCCCATAAGCTGCTTTGATTAAGGACTGACGGATTGTGTTAGTCAAAGTGGCGGCCTCGCTTATGGATTTGAATATCGCCACCAGAATGTATGACGAATCAAATGCCACGATTGTGGTCGGCTTATTGTTCACTTCTTGCTGCGTCATTCTCTCTATCTTTGATTATATCGCTTAGAACGTCTGACGGCAATCTCTCAGCTGCCATACTAAATATGAAACCGTGACTGTAAGCAACTCCATCAGTTATGGCATCCACCAATATGCTGTTGAAGTACAAAAACATTTCAGGGTTCACATAAGCTATGAAGATAAAAGCTAATTCCGCATCTACCAGGATATGACCATCGGTGTTTTGATAGAAAAGTTCTGAGGTTTTCTTGTTAGCATTTTTAGTAAGGGTCTCGATAAAATGCTTATTGGCCCTCATAAACACCCGATGATCAATCGCTGGAAGTTTACTGGCTTCAAGATATGCTGTATAATCAAATACAGCTTTCTTTTCACCTAAGAATCCAAAATGCAGATCAGCTATCTCTGGAAGCAGTGTCTCGTCAGTTGTTACTTTCTCTTTGAGGATAGTTGTCTTGTAATCCATAGCGTTTACTCAAACACATCCATAACTTTGGTTTCTGTGATGCTGGCAACTTCAAAGTCTGCGACCGTGCCCTTCATGCCTTTCATAAAGTTGTCGAGAGCACTACGGAAATCGTATGCCTGAACCATATAGTAGGTCGGGGCCAACTTCTCAGTGTTGGTCTTTTCATCAATGTGAATGAAATTGGCTTTAACCTTATACCAGCGATCGCCATTGGGATCATAGAAGATTTCAGACACATTGGACTTAGTAACGGCAGCCACTGAGAACTCTCCTGAAATGTAAGGTGTCACTTCCTTAGTGACACGAGCTTCAGCTTCTGTAAAAGAATCGGCCTTCACGAGATATGGCTCAACAACGTCTTTGATTTTGCCATTCTCTAATTGTTTCTTGAATCGAACTTTCGCTTCAATGTAAGCTAACATATAAATGGGATTTGAATAATGAACTGCGGATAATCATTTGATCTCATCGAGATTTATGTAGAAAGCATTGTCAGGAACTTTCTCCGGACCAATGGCCCTGGGGAATTTGTATAGTTCCCAACTATAACTGGTATATCGCTTGAAATAATAAGTATCATAACTGACACCAATCTTCAGGCAGATATTACAGCTTTCAGTCGGTGGGTTATTCTTCAGGTTTTTCCAATTTGTCATTTGACTGTAGTATTTGTGAGTTGTTTCGATGTACTCCTTTTTATAATAGTATTGGGTGTATAGCAAGATTAAGCAAAGTGAAACATCGCTACCTATATTGTGCTGAATATCAACAATAAAAAAGTTGAAATTTTTTTATTTCACCTGTGTACTTACCGAATTTGTGGTGTTCAGGGTTTCCCCAACCCACTGTACAGTAAGACTATTACCAATAAAATCAAGATTATGCGTAAACGCACAGAACATAATTCAAATGGTAATTTCTTTACTGATGAGGCCCTGATTGCCAGTTATAACCTTGTCAAAAAGACCATTACCGATTATACCGATGAACTGACACGTCGGTGTCGTTACAAAAGTGTTGTCAGTCAAGTTGAGAACGGCACCATTATGGATGACCGTTCCAGACTCATAGACCTATATGAAGCCTGCTATATCCAAAATGCGCATCTTCAGGGTACCATTGCAACTTTGTTTTCCCAGCTCGTAGGCAAGCGATATATGTTTGCTCGTGAAGATAAGGACGGGAAATGGATAAGAGATCCCAAACAGTCAAAAATATGCCAAGGATCTCAGTTTGAAAAGATTATCAAAGGCATCATTGAAGCCGAATTATATGGCTATACTTTGCTGGAGATAATGCCTGAAATAGACCCTGAAACTGGATTGCTGAAAGAGGTCAACAGCATTGAACGTCGATGTGTCCTTCCTGATCAACGTCGTGTTGTTCAGCGTTGGTGTCAATGGAGTCCGGGATGGGATTTAGATTCAGAACAGTATCGCCACAACTACATTCTGGTCAACACTGGTGGTTTTGGCATCTTTGCTGCAACCACTCCCAATATCCTTGCTCAGAAGTACACAGTGAGTAACTGGGTAAACTTCAGTCACACCTATGGGCAACCGATTATTCACGGAAAAACCGAAGCTGAAGATAATGATTCAAGGCAAAGGTTAGCAAGAAAAATTGGTTCTGCTGCTCAAAACAAAGTCTTAGTGACCGGGAAGGGAGATGAGATTGACATTAAAGCATTTGCCGCCTCTAACTCTGAAAAGATATATGAGTCTTTGGCAAACTTTGTCAACAAGGAAAATGACAGTCTTATTCTTGGTTCTGAATCAATGGCCGGTGCAACTCAGGCTTATGTCGGTTCAACCAAAGCTCACGAAAATATTTATCGTGCCCGTATCAACTCATATCGTACACGCATTGAAAATGTGATGAACGAGCAGGTTGTACCTGTCCTCAGATATTGGGGTATCATCGAAGCAGATGTGTACTTCAAGTATATGAATAAAGTGGAGATGTCAGATGAGAATAAGATTAAACTCTATGATATGCTCACTGACAAGTATGAGATTGAGCCGGAGGAAATCAACAAAGAATGGGGTGTTGAAGTTGGCAAGCAACGTAACTTTGAAGCTGGTAACGGAGGCGGTGGCCTTGGTGACTGGGAAGGTGATGAAGATGGCGATGGTCATCGAATGAGTGATGAAGAGTATTACAAACGCTATGGTCATCACAGAAATAAGGTAAATTTTCTGTCAGGGGTGCGTTAAAAGGCGGACGCACCTCTGAATTGGTCAAACAGACTAAAGCTGCCATGACCGAAGAGCAACAAACAGAGCATGACAGCGATTATCAGTCTTTGTTAGCCTTATATACTCAACTACTTAAATCCTTACATAACGATGATAAGGAAGAGGCTCTATATGCCCTTGCAGAACTGAGAACAGAGATTGCTTTTAAGCACGTTGTCAAAGGATTAGGGATTGATATTGATGAGGCCCTTCAGTTATTGAAGAACTCAAATGATGAAAACCTCACCCAGTACGATAAAGACCTTATAGCCCGTCTTACAGCCGGCATCTTAAATCTAATTGACTTTTCAGTATGTGAAGAGTATCAGTTGTATGATGAGGTGCTGGAGGTTGTGGGAGATACTGAGATTGACTTCAACTCTGATGATTATGATGACCTGGTAGCATTGTGCAAAAAATACAATGACCAATATTCTGCAATAGAAAACTCCGACATTGAATATGCTGGTGTGATGGCTGCCTTGTGGCTAAAGATGTCAGCTACTGATTATGCTGTCTATTGGACTCAGAATGATGCAAAGGTTAGGCCCTGGCACATGGCGTTACAAGGATATGCTGCACCCAGAGATGAATTTCCATCGTGGATGATTCCACCTATTGAATACAACTGTCGTTGTTTCTTGGAGATTTTGGAGGTTCCACACGCTAATGCAAAGTTGAGCCAAATCAAGGGGTCTGCCAAAGACCTTATCAAACCTCAGCAGCTGAATACTGTTTACAGTGAGTCTTTGGCAAAATGTGGTAGAATTTTTGGACCATCCCATAGTTATTTTTCCATTAAAGAAGCTGATTCTTCGATGCTTATGGGCTTTGTTTCCAGATTAAGAGAAAAGTATTATGTCTCGGCAGAAATTTGATCCCAGTAAAGTCAAAACCCAATTTGGCAAGCATTTCTACGAGGGGCAACGATTAGGTTCTCATCGGGAGAGATTGTATCAGCAATGGCTTCGTAACCAAGGTGGTGGTAGCGTTAAAGGACGTGCCACCTTCCCGAAGCAATATAGCAAATACTTCAGCTCTGGTACAAGATTCACCACTCGACAAGGCCATATTGCTCCTTGGGCCAAACCTATGACTTTGAAAGGAGGCTCCAATCCCAATTATAACTGGGGAAGAGTAAGCTATATCAATTCTAAAGGTTCGGTCAGTAAGTCCTCATCCAGTGGTCGTTGGGGTGCTGATACTAATCAAGGGAAAAGAGGGGCCGGTAGTTCAGCTACAATTCTTAACGGAACAAAGCAATGGATAAGACAAATTCAAATCAGCCAGTATGCCCTTCGTGTGCAGGCAGAAAACTTTAGAGTTGTAGTCGGTCGGAGAGCAATGAAAGTGTTTCAAAATTCTTTCAAGTATCAGCAATTCTACAGTAATCGCTCTCGAAGATGGACTCCGCTTTCCTCCTATACTCTAAAGAAACGTGCGAGAAGAGGCACTGGCAGTCGCATCCTCAAAGAATATGGGGATTTGTATAACTCAATCAAACTGGATGAAAGTGCTGGAGTTGGTCGTACCAGGGTTTACACTGATATTGTGCCGGCCAATGCCGGTCATCATAAAAAGCATAGCATCTGTTACGCTGGTTATCACAATGAGGGCAAAGGAACCTATGGTAGCGCGTGGAATGGGCACAAGCCCAAACCATACGTCAAACGACAGTTTATGGGCCACTCCAGTTACTTAAACCCATTTACCGATAGCTTTATGCGTAAAATGATGAAGTTATACCTCTTTGACAGTGTGTTCCTTATGAAGAAAACATAAGCTATTATCAATAAAGATTGAACAATGCTTGTAGATAAGAAAAACAATAAAGTCATAAGTGGCAATAAAACCAGTGCCATAGCACCAAAAGACCCACCTAAGGAGAAGCCAACCAAACCTCTTCAGGTGGAGTCTAATGGCCCTATGGATGTGCTGAAAGCGATGAAGGAGATTCTTCGCTCAGTCACTTGGGAATATGGGGTTGAAAACAGCCCTAAGATATTCAAAACTGTTCAAATTGATGATGGTCAATATGAACGTATTATCTCTCCCAGTGGTAATAAGGAAGAAACTCTGGGGTTTCCAGCAGCTTTTGTTCACTTTATAAACTGGAGGTATTTGGTGCAGCAATCCAGGATTAATGAGGGTCGAGCAGAACTGAGAATAAGATTTATCCTCAATAGTCTTAACATACATGAGGACGGACACGATATGGGGGTATGTTATGTTGCAGAGCGTATTCATCAGACAATTCAAGAAAGCATCAACAAATATGAATGTCTGCAAGAACGCTGTCAGCTGGAATATATCGACCCAATGGAAAGTTTTGATCACGGACTCCAACCTTGCTGGATGACTTATGAAGTATGGTTCAGGCAAAGGAATATTTGGGCCACACGCAATAAAATCTATAAGAAATTTGTGTGTCCTCCTTTTACAAATCATGCCGACCAAGACCCCTCAGTCGAAGGTGTTAATCCAGATGATCATACTAATTTGGAACACCCTAAGACTTACAATGAAGCTACAAAATATATCCCTTAGCCATTTTGAACGTAACGTAGTGTATTTCTAATATTTAGCCCCTGTTTGTCGCAGGGGCTTTTTTGTTGCTCACTATTACTAAGAAAATTAAGCAACAATGGCAAAAAGTAAAGAATTTAAGTTTATCAAAGGTGCTTATTGCACCGGTTCTCCTGCCGATATTTGCTACTACACCGATGTTGATTACTGGAATGTACAAGACTTTATCTGGGAATTTGATTACCTCGTCAATTATATCAATCCCAGCAAAATCCGCATCCATATTAATTCAGTCGGGGGCAGCGTCATCGAGGGGATGAGTGTATTCGCCAAAATTATGGATTGCAAAATCCCCACTGAGTGTATCAACGATGCTTTGGCAGCTTCTATGGGTTCAATCATTTGGGCTGCCGGCGATGAGCTTTTTATGAAAGATTACGCTCTCCTGATGATACACAATCCTTTCTGTGATTGCAATGGAGATAAGCAATACAATCAGGCAACTGAAGCCTTCACTCAGCAACTTAAAACTATCTATGTCAAGCGTTTTGGCCTCTCAGAAGATGAGGTCGAAAACATCATGAACGGCAAAGAAGGCGAAGATGGAACATTTTTGACCGCAGCCCAGGCTCTTGAAAAGGGTTTTGTGGATGCAGAACACATCATTGAAACACCGAAAGCCATCAAAGATAAAATTCAGGCTGCTCTGAAAGACACCAAAGATGTGGCTCAAATCAGGGCCATTTACGGATTGATGGCACCTACACTTCCCTCCACGACTATTAACGAACAGAATATCACATCAAATTCAAACACAATGGATAAAACTGAAATCACAGTATTTGCCGCTCTTTTCGGACTGACTGGAGAGAAGGCTACCGTCGAGAGTATTTCGGCGAAGATCAATGAACTCAAAGCTAAAGCTGAAAAGGCCGAAGCTATCCAGAAAGCTCTTGATGAGAAAACAGCACAGTTGGCTACTGCAAACGCAGAGCTTACCGGCGCCAAGACTTCAATCAGCAATTTGACCGCCGATCTCACAAAGGCGAAGGGCGCTCTGAAGGTCTATCAGGAAGCTGAGGCTAAGGCTCAGGAGGACAAGATCAATGCCCTCGTTGACAAGGCAATCAAGGATTGCAAAATCAGCAAGGATGACCGCGAAGATTACGTCAAGATGGCTCAGAGCGATTTTGCACTTGCAGAACGCATCCTCGCCAAAATTCCGGCTCGTGACAATCTCGGTCAGATCATCTCTCAAGCCAATCAGGACACCGCCAAAGACGGCCTCCAGACTGAAGAGCAGAAAGTTCAGGCCAAGGTCGAAGATGTTGTGGGAAAAGACTTCAAGTTCAAGACCCTCGACTAATCGCCAGCAAATCAATCATTAATATTTAATTCACAATTAACAATGGCAGCATTTAACTTTAACGCGGGTCAGAGTAACTATACTGGTGAAGTCCTTGGTGATCTTCTGACCCTTGTCGCCCAGGAGAATGAGACCTATAAGGAGGGTCTTATTCATGTCAAGTCGGGTATTAAGAAAAAGTATGCTCTTCCGCATGTTCGCCTCGGAAAGATTATCCAGGATCACGTCGCAACACCTGTTTCAAGTGTGGGCGAATACGAATTTGCAGAGCGCTATCTGACACCGGAAGATTTTATGATCTATCTGGAGTTCAACCCCCGCGACTTCGAGCAGTATTACAAACCGTTCCAGCCCACCGGCAATCTGGTGTTCCGCGAACTCGATCCCAAGGTTCAGGCGACTATGATTCGTCTGCTTATGGAGCAGGAGCAGGAATATATCAACCAGGCAATCTGGTGTTCGGCTACTCCCACAGAGCACGCAAAGATTTCAAGCAGCGACGGCTCTGTTGCAGCCGGTGCAACCGAAATCGGTGGTGATGCAGAGGCTGGCCCCATGAAGTATTTTAACGGAGCTATCGCCCGTGTACTCATGAACGCCGCAGCCTCCACTACTTCTGAAGATGCAAAGTGCGGTCAGGTCAACATCGCCGGTACCGGCACATTTGCTGATGGTGAAGCTGTAGAGAATGAACTCTACTCAATGTGGGAAGCCACTGCACCCAAGATCCGCAAGAAGGCCGGTCTCGTCATCCTCATGGACTACAAGTCTTGGGACGCTTATAACAAGTATCTCTCGGCAAAAACCATGAAATACAACGACAACCGCAAGGAGAACGAGCATCGTTTCCAGGGCAAGCGCATCATTCCTATGGTTGCTCTTCCCAACGATACAATCTTCATGGGCGTATTCACCACCGGCGTTGACTCGAACCTCTGGATGGGTGTTGATTACGTCAACGATGAGAATGTCCTTCAGGTCGATAAGCTCCAGAACAATTCTGAGCTTTACTTCTTCAAAGCTCTTCTCAAAATGGACGTCAATATCGTTCGCCCGTCGGAAATCACGGCTCATATTCCGTTCAAATATACCGCTGCGTAATCAATCACAACTTTGCAAGGCGGTGTAATAGCCGCCTTGCTTAAATTCTTTACAATTATGGGTAGAAGCAAAAAAAACGAAACAGCCAAATCCGAAGAAGCAGTTGTGGTTGATGTTCAGGTTGAAGAAGGCGTTGCAGCCTCAGAACCTATCGCAGAACAGGAAGCACAGCCGTCAAGCGAAATTGAAGAAATCGAAGAAGCACCCAAGGCCGAAAAAGCTGAAAAAACAGTTAATGCCCCTACAGTGAAAGAGCCGGTTAAAGATATTTCGCCTCGTGATCTGGAGCTTATGCGCCTATATCCTCAGTATGAGAAAATATGGATTACACCGAAGGGATTTGTGCATCCTGAAGGCGCACCCCAGTTTCTCCTGAAAGGTGCAAAACTTTTCAAAAATAAATTTTTCAACAATAAAATCTAATTCACAATGCCTACAAATACAAACTTAGGTGGAGTTTTTACCACCGACATTGACGGCAAGCGCAATAGCAACGTGTTCCTCAGCACTGAGAATGTCGTAGGTCTTATCTTCGATACCAGTATCGTAGGTGGTCTTGACAAGGCTCTGGGAGAAGATACTCTCGCTGCTATGACTTTTGCCAAGGGCAATGTTGTGGAACTCAATACCACAAAAGATGTAGCTGAGGTCGGTATCGACGATACTGTTCTTGCTGGTATTGCAAAATATCATCTTGACAGTTTCTTCAGTCTGGCCGGTGGCACTCAGCGTATTTTCGTTTCGTTCATGAACAGCGACGAGGATCCTGATTTTGAGGCTGTCGAGCAGATGCAGCTTGCATCCGGCGGTATCATCTATCAGATCGGTGTATGGACTGGCAAGCCTATTGCCAAGATCAACAGGGACGGATCCTATTCGGTAGAGACCGGAAATATCTGTGCAAAACTTGAAGCTGTTGCTGAAGTTCTCGGTGGCAAGGTTGGCATTACCAACTATGAAGGTAATGCACCTCTCAACATTCTGATTTCAGCTCCTATACTGAATGAGGCTGTCATCGACATCAAGAAGCTCCCGGACCTCAGCGGCCTCAATATGCCGAAGGTGACAGCACTTCTGGGCCAGGCTCCCACTGATACAGTTCACGAGCTCATGTATGCGGTCAACCATGTGAACGACACTCCTTCTTATGCCCTCGTAGGTTGCGTGGGTGCAGCTCTGGGCTGCCTTGCAGTAGCTCCTGCAAATGAGAGTATCGCTCATGTCGCCAGCTTCAATCTTGCTGCTGTGATGCAGGATGCAGAACTTGGTTTTGGCAATCTCGTCGATGACGCAGAAAACAAGACCTACGCTTCGGAATCCTCCTTCACAAACATCAAGACCATCGGTTATACAAAGCGCAACGAATATCTGCACAAACACGGATATGTGTTCCTTGTCAACTACGACGGTCTTGAAAACAGCATATTCTTCAGCAGCGACCAGACTCTCAGCACCGGCGACTATCGCACCCTCGCTCGTTGTCGAGTGATGCACAAGAGCCGCCGTGTAGTGCGTAGAGCACTTCTTCCCCGCGTCAACTCCAATGTTGAGGTCGACATCACTTCCGGCAAGCTCTCTGCATCTGCCGTAGCTGAGTTCCAGAACATTGTTATCGAGGCTTTGGATAAGAACATGGTCGAACCCGGCACCGCAAAACCCCAGGTAAGTGGACGCACTTGCACGATTGATCCCGATCAGAACGTACTTGACACCGACGCTATAGATATTCACTATAGCCTCGTTCCTCTGGGTGTAACCGGTGAGATCAAGGTCACTGAGGGCTTCTCCAACTCCATCTAAAGCCAATGTTTAATCAAATAATATAATACAACAATGGCAGCAACAATCAATAATGTAGCATATAGTTGGTCGATGATTCAGCTTCAGACCAACCTCGATGGCGAGAGTGCTCAGAACCCGATTTTCGTTGATTGTACCGCTATCAAGTGGGACACTAAACGTAAGATCGAGTCTATCTACGGACTCGGTGGCCAGCCCCGTAAACGTGGTTTCGGTAATGTGACCTATGAGGCAAGTATCACACTGCCTTATGGCACTCAGGTTGACCTCCGCGACCGCTCAACGGACGGCACACTTCTGGGTCTTGGTGAGTTCAACCTCATCATCTCGTGGGTAAACGACGTAGCCGCAAACGTCACTACCGAAACCGTCACCCTCGCAGGCTGTATTCTGGCCGAAGGTGGTATGGATGCAAATCAGGACGATACCTCTATCACAAGAGAGTTCGATCTCCATCCGCATCGTATCTACACCGGCAAAGTACAGAGCAACGCAAACATGAGCTGGTCACACGAGCTCTACGGTGGAGCCTAATCGGTTTTCTTGTTATACTTCAGTTGGAGAGAGTGGTCAGAAATGGCCGCTCTCTCATATTTTTTTCAAGGTTTACTATTATATATTGACGACGCCAAAAACGTCAAACTGATTTTTAACATTAAAACCAAATAAACTACACAATGGCAAAAGAAAAGAAAAATGCAGAAGCTGTAGCTGAGTTTCAAGCTGCGCCCGCAATCGAACTGGTCGGTAACGTGAACGTACCCCTCGAAATCCGTGAAGAAATCGTCAAGAAGGCCGAAGCTCTGAAGGCCGAACACAAGCTCCGCAAGATCTTCATCGTCATCGTCGAAGGCGAAGAAGGCGATGAAAAGCCGCTGTATATCGGCTATCTGCGCCGCCCCAGCCTCATGCACTTCAGCCAGTATATGAACTTCGTTCAGAAGGACGTGGTTCAGGCCAATAAGATGCTTGCAACCAACGTATTCCTCGCCGGCGACCGTGAGCTTGTTGACGATGATGAGCTCTTCCTCTACGGAACTATGGGTCAGCTTTCGCAGATCATCGACTCCCGCAACGCCGACATGGTAAAAAAATAGAGCGTTGTCGAATAGGCAAAGAGGATGTGTATAGACAACGCCTCGCACTAATGACATACTACTATCCTCATTTGGATTTGAATGACATGACAGATGATGATTTTGCCTTTTGGTCAGAAAACGCCTACTGGGTACATTCTCAAATGCTCATGGTTCAGCAAGCCAATACAGTAGGTATGTTGACAGGAGGTGCAAAATAAATCAAGATAGGAGCTTCACGGCTCCTATTCTTGTTTTTGGACTATTATTATAAAAAGTCAATATGGCACAACTCAGTTATATAAATACTGGGGTCAAGCAGACTCCAGACTTAACTTTCAATATTCCTACTGATGAAAGCGTAGGAGCCTTCTTGTTCGATACAAGTGGTTTTGATAAACCATTTGACGGCTTTCCATTACTATATCATAATTTCAAAGATGGGCAGATCCAGTGTATCAAAAATATGGATGATGCACTTCTATTAGGCATTAAGAATGATGGCTTTCTGAATAACCTCCTCTACTATCATCTCGCTCAATTTTTTGATTTTATTGGAGATAACCAAGCTGTGTATGTAACGATAGCCGATTGTTCTAAAGACTGGGATGTGCTCCAATATATGCAGCAACAGACCAGTGGCCGGATATTCCATATTGGAGTATGGACTTCCCAGCCAGTATGGAATAAGAAGTCTGATGGCACAATGGGTTTTACATCACTTATAACAGATCTTCAGACCCAAGCTAATGAGATTAATGGAAGAATCGGTGTCTCAACTCATACTATGGTGCCTCTTCATATTGTGCTTTGTGGCAATACCAATTATATAGGTGGCGATCAAATCCGCTATAAACAGCTTCCCAACGCTATTGAATTGAATTGTCCGAAAGTATCTATTGCTCTTGTTCAAAATGGCTCTCAGGAAGTCCATCAAATGCAAAGCAATAATCCTCTTCAGGCCCCAGTTACATCACTGGGATTGATTATGGCTTGTCTTGCTTTATGTGGTGCCGAAGAAAGTATTGCATCTATTGAAAAGTGTGATTTGAACAAAAACGAGGGCTTTAATAATCCTGAATGGGGAGTGGGTAGCACCGGCACTCCGATGGATAGCGTACACCGAGTATGGGCCAACACCATATCATCCAAAGGCTACATCATCCCAATAGATTATGAGGGACTGGAGGCTTCGTATTTCCTCAGTAGTGATCAAACTTTATGCGAAGGTGACTTCAGCACAATAGCCAATAACCGGGTAATGCACAAATGCCGTAGAGCAATGTGTACGGCACTTATCCCGTATGTCAACAGCAATCACATTTACATTCCAGGCACCCACAACATTAGTGCAACCTCTATCGCAATCATAACAGACTCTATCAATACCATTCTTGACTCTGTAATGAGAAATAAACAAGGTCAAAATCAGATTAATGGCCGTGTTGTAACATTCTTAGAAAATGATGAGATTCTGGAAAATGATTCAATCTCTATGAAACTGGAAATTGGCCCGGTCAATTATAGCGGATTCCTTTCGGAAGAAGTCTCACATGACATAAATTAAGATATTGTAGGTTTAAGCGTATCAAATAAACCACTCGCCCCAGGTCAGTAAAACGGCTTGGGGCTTCTCTTTAACTATTAATAGGTAGCAAATCATTAAGCATTACTACCAATGGCAGATTATAAAGATTACATCGTCAGGTATGACATTATTGCTGATGTAACCAAGGCGGCCGAGGGGCTTCAATCTATTGCGAATATCGCAAAGGAATTTGAAGGCCCAATGAATACGCTTAAAACTGCGATCACTCAGGTTAGCCAGTCGGTATATCAGCTCAAACAAAACTCGCAAATGACATTTGCACCGAAAATTGATGTAGGTGCTTTTAATAATCAGTTGCGAGCTATGGTGACACAAGTCCGTAGTGCCGCCGCCGAAATGCACACAGCAATATTCCAGGCTCTTTCAGGAAACACTGCTGGTACAAAAGTAGCTCAAAAAGGTATTGGTTCTGCTCTTGGTGGAACCAGATCAGTTGCAGCCATAAAGAAGGATATTGAGGCGTATAACAAAGAGTTAGATAAACTCTTAGGTACACCTAAAAAAAATAAAAATGGCAGCGTTGTAAGAGGTCGTGATGGTCTAATCCAGATGAACAAAAATGGATTAGCAAAAGCCACAGCTCAACAGCAGGCAATTTACCAAGAGAGACTTACAAACTTAGAGGCTCAAAAAAGAATGTATCAGCAGCGTATTCAGCAGTGTAAAGCTGAACTTGCTGTTGCAGAAAAACTTGAAAAGGAAACAGCCGCACAACAAGCAAAGGCTGCAAAGGCTCAATCAAAAATTGCAGCTACCCCTACTTCTAAATCAACTGCCGCATCTCAGCCGGCAAAACTCACCAATGTCACTCCAGCCGTTATCCGAGAATGGAAGAAAGCATTTGGTGATGCAAAAAGTAAGGCTCTTACAGTTAACATCAGAGGCAATGCCACTGGTGCTGGTGGCGCATTGACCGTTATAGAGCAAATCCAGGCTTCACTAAAGGCTTTACAATCACAAGGCACGTTCAATATCAATCCGATACTGAATACTGAAGGATTTGCCGCTGCTGAAGCTCAACTCACACGTCTTGCCGGCCTAAGTGCTGCTGTCGTTGCTCCATTCACTCCTAAAGACAACAAGACTAAAACTGGTAAATCATCCAGTCTTGTTTCTGCTCTTACCAAGGATGAAAAGACTAAGCTCACAAATGCTCAAAAGCAGATTAAGGTCTGGAATGATAAAATCGCTCCTATCCAGTCTCGTCTTGATGCAAATCGAGCCATTCCAGAAGATCAGCGTACTCCCGCGATAAAAGGGCAAATTACTCGTGATACTAAAACGCTTGCGGCATATCAGGCTAATCGAGCAGAACAAGAGAATATTGTCCGAACTCTTCAGGGAAAATCTACCGCAGCGGCACAAGCAGTTACAAAAACTGTAAAACCTCTGGCTCTTGATATTGTAGGCAATCTCTCAAAAATCAATGTTACAGCCAAACCCCCGGTAATATCAGTTGTAGGAGAAATCACTAAAATCCAAGGTAAAGTTGCAGAAGCTATCCCGGTCAATGTAAAAATAATGGCCGATCAGGTGGCTGCATCTGTAAGATCAATTCCTGCACCAACTTTGGATGTTAGGGTAAACTTATTAACTGATAAAGCCCAGCAGCAGTTACAAACCTTAGCCGCACAACAAGCAAAGGCTGCCCCCAAACCAGTAAAAAGCACTGGTGCTGCCACCTCAACCACACCACACCCCAAAACGAGTGTGGTTGGCACTACTGTTGCGCCCACAGCAAAGAAAACACCAGTTTCTACTCCAGTTAAAGGAAAGAAGTCAGGCACTACAACTCCTATAACTGCAACGATTGATACCAAAGACATAATCAGTCAAATCAAAAGCATCCCACGTCAGACCATACCCGTTGCGGTTAAATTGATGTGGGAAAAGGGTGTTATTGGCCGACAGGAACAAATTAAAAAGATGGCCGGCAGTATTCCTCCCATCAAACTTAATTTAGATATTACGCCGGCAATCGCAAAACTGGAGGAATTTATTACAGCTGTTAGGGCTGCCAGTCCTCAGAATATCAAGCTCACTGCTTCTGGTGTAGCTGGAGGTGCCGCTGGTCAGGCTGGCACAACTCCAAAGACTGCTGGTGTTGGTGTTGCTCAAAAGAGTGGTAAGCAGGCAGGACACACGGGCCATCAACCTTTGACTCCAAGACAATATAGAGATCAACTTGGAGCACATTTAGCCAAGGGTGGTATACTTCCTTCAAATTATGCAACTCAGATTGCAGATCAACAACGAAGAAGGGCGTGGCAGCTTGACCAAATGAAGCGAGATGCAATGGCTGCTTTTGCTCAAAAAACGCCTTATGAGCTTGCCGAAGAAGAACGATTAAGAAAATTAGCTCCCACTACTGCTGGAACAGGTAAAAATAAAGTTGCTTGGGGTTCCTCAGCTCCGGCAGCTCACACTGCGCCTAATGGATATAAATGGGTTAGAACTAATGATCTTACATCATATCTTAATCCTGAACAGCAGCAATACCTGGCAAAACTCAGGGGAGATGAAAGTAATGCGCGAGGGAACGTAGCGCGAACCCAGTCTCAGATTGCTCGTAGCACTGGGAAGTCTAATGCTCGTCTGGAAGCGGCAAAGACACAATATGCAGCTATCCAAAAGCAAATGGAGCCATATTTGAAACAGATGGCACAGCTTGAGGAAATGAAAAAACCACTTCTTTCTTTGAAAAAGCCTAATAAAAATCAAAGAAGCGCTCTTGCCAGAATTAAATCCTCCCAAGCGGCCCTGCAATCTCAAATTGACCAATATCGTCAGGCACAAGCTCCATTCGCTAATGCAATTCAGCATGAAACAGCATTGATGGCTCGATACGGCGCCATATCTGGAACCGCCCTTAATACTGCCACACAACAACATGCCTCAGCAAAAGCAGCTGTATCAAGATACACGGATGGTTGGAAATTAGCTCAAACCAATCCAAAGGGCAAGCCCAGTGAAACGAATATTCAAAAAGCCTCACGCTTACAAGCTCAGGCTCAAAATGCAATGTTGCCCTTTGCCCAAAACAAAGAGCAACTGAATATGCTCACAAAACATCGTCGTTTTTTCCGTCAAGCAGTAGTGACTACTGGTATTATGCCCACTCCGGGAATGGAGGCTCCACAAATGCTGAAATATCTGCAAGGAGTATCAACTCAAATGCAGAAAGCAAGTGTGGCGGTACCTTGGACGTTGCAAAGTCAAATCAATAAACTTGAAGGCGATGTAGCTAAGGCCAATGGTGTCGGCCAGCCTACACAATCTCGCGGCACTGGTATGGTGCCTATGCGAACTGGGCAGCCAAAACCATTCTTTGACCGTTCTCGTAGATGGGCATATCCATTTACGGGTCAGACTTCTTTTGGTGTTCGCACACCTATGGCTGTGGATATGGCCAAGGGTATGGGCGTGATGTTTGCGATTGGTGGTGCAATGTCAGCAATCGGAAGCTCATTCAGTCAGGCTATGGAGTACCAGAACACAATGCGCACTACCCAGGCCATACTTCAGAATGGTACTGACACTTACAGTCAAAATTCATTCAAGAATATGGAAGCGACTGTGCGTAATGTTGGTGTCAAGACAAAATTCTCTGCTCCCGAAGTCGCCAGTGCTGCTCGCTTCCTTGCTATGGCCGGATATGATATAGACGCTATCAATGCTGCCATACGACCTATCGCAGACCTTGCACTTATTGGAGATTCTGATTTGGGTGAGACTGCTGATAAGATGACCAACATTATGACCACCTTCCAGATCGCTCCTGATCGTATGCGTGAGGCGGCAAACATAATGGCTACAACCGCTACTCGATCCAACACAGACCTTATGATGTTGGCCGAGTCCGCTAAGTATGGTGGTGGTGTCGCAAATATGTATGGGCGTAATGATCCCAATCTTTTTGCAGATACAATGGCATTGTTTGGTGTCATGGGTAATGCTGGTATTCAGGCTTCATCTGCTGGTACTGCTCTCCGTATGATGTATCAGAACCTCTTTAAGCCAAACAAAAATCAGAAGGCAGTTCTGGATATGATGAAACAAAGCTACGGGATCACTACCCTCAAAGAAGATGGTAGTTATCGTGCTATGTCCGACATCTTAATCGAAATGGCCCAGCGCATACCTGAAAACCAAATGGCCTCTATTGTCGGTAATCTTTTCCGAATCACTGCTCAACCTGGCGCCGCTGCAACCTTACTTGCCGCTGCCGGTGGCGATAAAGGGGTTGCCGAAGAGATTGGGACTGGTATCGAAGCTGTGTCGAACAAGATGAGTAGTAAGGCTGGCCTTAGCTCTCTTGTATCTCTTATGCTGGCAAACCGTAATTCCGTCAATGGAAATATCTCTGGTGCTATTGCAGAAGAGAAACAGAACACCATATCAGGTCTGTGGGCACAAGTCACATCAACATTTACTGAAGGCATTGTTCAAGCATTTGAAAATCGTCAAGGTGGCTTTGAGGAAATGTTGAAAAAACTCAGAGATTATCTTGCCAAGCCTGAAACAATCCAAATGATGCAGAACCTTCTCGATATGATTATTGAGATCGGCAAGGTGATGGCATGGTTTGTGAAAATATGGGCCTCTCTATACAACGCCGCCCCCGGATTGATCAAATTCTGGGTTACTTTCCAGATGGGTATTACCCAGATGGGCGCTCTCATTGCCCCAATAATATCTTTGATTGGTGTATTTGACCGTCTCAAAGGGTCTATTATGGCATTGGCCGGCATATCTTCTGTTGGTGGCGCAACAATGACGCGCAATGTGGCAGGCCGGGTTGTTGCTGGAAGTGCAGCAAATGCTGCCATTACCAATGCTCCATTCATAGTCGGGTCTGGTAAGTGGAGCACAAACAAGGTTATCCGAGGCAATATCGCTACCAGAGCGCATAATGCTATGGCGGCAAACGCTATATTGGCCGGAGAGTTGGCTCTAAGTGGTGCTAACAAGCAAACAACCCTGGCCGCCCTCAACAAAGAGACACGTCAGCACTATGCAGCAGTGCGTGAACGAGCCGTGAGAATGTATGGCTCGGCCAGAGCTGGGCGTGCTTTCCGAGCTGCCGCAACCGCTGTGCCAACTATGGCTTCATTCGCTCCGATGTTTGGTGGACTGAAGAGTATGCTTATGGGATTACTTACTGGATTGGCCAAGGCCGCCGGATTCTTGGTAAACCCTGTAACATTGGCTGTTGGTGCTGTGGCCGGACTTGGATATGGTCTCTATAAGCTCAAACAGCGCATAGATGGCACCTCTGAAGCCCAGCAACGTGCAAGAGTACAGGCCAACAAAGCTGCTGATCAAACCCATCGAGAACTTACCAAGGAAGGTCAGTGGTATTGGGATATGATGAATGAGAATATTCCTGAAGCTGCTCCTGTAATATCCAGTATTGACACTACTCAAATTGAGAAATATAATGCAGATAAGCAGAAGTTTAATCAACTTTACGCGACTATTTTCAATGATTTCTCAAAAGACGCAAGTAAGCAGTCAATCAATGATGTAACTACTAAATGGCGCAATGTAATTACAGCAAATCCAGCTTATTCGCTTGCTATTGGCAATGCGAGAAATTATGATTTCTCGAAAAAGCACAAACAGCTTGATTACAATCCATACAATGATGCGACCAATGGAGCTACTGCCCTTTGGAATATATGGCATCATGAAGAGGATAATGCCATAAATCAACGCAATGGTATGGTTCAGGATGCACTTATGATCGAAGGTGCAAATGACCTCCGTACTCAGCAGGCCATACGAGAGATTGCGGAACTCCGTCAAAAGTATCTTGCTGGGGAGACCACATATAAATCTGAGAGCGAATATCAGCAAGCGGCCTTTGCCATAAGAGACCGATTCATGTCTCAATTCACTGCTAAATTGCCTTCTACCGGAATGACACCCGAACAATTCCAGCAGACTACTAATCGCAGTGTCTATGATAAATATCAGTTAGGCGCCCAGAATCTTATGGATGCAACTATCAATGGTCAAATGGGGACCTTGGTAGGAAAAATGAATGCTTATCAGTGGCTGTCAGATGCAGAAAATCGTGCTAAGTTATATACTGACGAATGGTATAATGCAATTTCCAATATCATTGGCGATTATCACGTTATCTACAACGCCGTCTCAGCCGATGGTCAGCAGCAGGCCGACATCGAATTAATGCTTTCGACTCTTCCAAATGGACGGTTGAACTTCACCAATATTTTAGACCAGATTCGAGCCAAAGTTACAAACTTTAATCTGACTCTTCAAGGTTTTTCTGATATTATTGGCGCGTCGTACAAAATGATGGCCGAAGCTGGAGTCATTGATATTAATGATGCAAATGGACTTAAAGAACAGATAAGGCATCAAATGAATGGCGCGAAATATGGAGATAAGACCGTTCAGGACTATTGGGCACAATGGATTGCAAGTAATGAAAACTCTGAATGGATAAAAGCTGGTATCAATGAGAAGCAATATGTGGACTTTATAATGGGAAGATCTGGGGAAACTATCAATTTGGGTAATCGAATTGTTTCGCGTTCCGCAGAACAACAGCAAATGTACCATAATATCTCTCGTAAAACTGCTAACACCATTATTGAGCAGAATAAACATCTTATAGACAAAGCTCAACAGTTAGGGAATAATAACTCAGGCACTCAATATACTCCAACCCCAACCTCTACCAAAGATCAGCAAGCATACGCCTCTCATTATGATCGGGCTGCTGCAAGACCAACTCAGGTTGTGTTTAATATCAATAATCTGGCGAGCTTCGACAGAACTACAGTGGCTTCCAGTGCTGAAGAGCGTGACTTGATGGCAGCAATGGAAGATAGAATTGCCGGAGCAGTATATCAAATGTTTGCAGAAGCCTCCAATCAGGCACAGCGAGTAATGGATCTTACATAATGATACACATAAAAAAGAAAGATGGGGCTTTTAGTCTCATCTTTCTTTTAACACTTATATAACCCCTAAATCAACACTCCTGAAGGTAAACACCAACTTTTGCTACTTGGTCATAAAGCATTTTGAGTCTGATAATTACATTCCCAACATAAGGTAGATTTCGTTTTTTTAATTCAAATTGCGTACTTTCTTCAATTTGAATAATCTTTCCATCATAGTCAAACAATGAGATAACAACATGAACCCATTGTTTGCTTTGCCTTCCAGCGCGAAACAAAAGATAATTCATAGTGATATATTCACTATCTATTGGAGAAAATGACATAGTTTGAACTTTTACGTTCAAATCTTCAAATGAAGAAGTACAGATCTCTATTTTTTCTGATAAAGATACTGCTTTTTCTACTGCATCCATATATATAAGATGAATTTTCTAAACGATAAAGTTAGAATCTTCACATTTATCATTTGCATTTATTTAATTCATCATTATACCATTGGGCTGCTTTATTTAGTTCTTCTGTTGTTTTATCGGCAGCTTCATTTGCACGTTTTCTGGCTTCTATCTGAGCCTTCGTGTTCCCATTGATATGGTCTATAAAATAGGACACGCCCCAACATACACTGACACCTACAATGGCAGCAAACAACATGCCTATCAGGGTACTTTTTTTAATTTTTCCCATAGTCATTTTGAATTTGGTATTATAGTTCACAAAATGACATATATCCTTTTTCTTATCCGAGGTGGTGATTTCGACGCGAAACAGGACTTATGCCACTTTCCAAAAATTTTCTGAAAAGTAGTGCAAAATTACTCAAAAATCGTCGATCTACCAAATTCATTGCACCAGAACTATTATAGAGTATGAGTACAAGTCTAAATAACCTCGCAATAACAACCACTGGCAGTGCAATGGCTTCTACAATGGGAGCCTTGTTTAATACTTTACAGAGTAAAATTGCTAATGGTGGTAGAGATAGTAACTGCAAATTTTACTATAAAGACGGCGCTGGCGGCTCTTTACTTCAAGTAGCGGTCAAAGGCGTTGTCCGGGGAGCTGTATCTGAATTAAAAAACGAAGCAGTCAATGCCTTTAATTCACTCCTGAATGGTAAGAGAACCAAAGATACTGTTGGTGCCGCATGGGTAGAATCCGAGCTGAAGAAACAAGAAGTTGAAGCTAAGGAATACGGCATGATGCAGGTAGATGGTGGAACAATATATGCCTTGGATGACTGGGGTGGCATAGCTCCAGAGGCACTGATGTTAGGGATTGAGCTTGACCAAAGCATCACTGTCACTCAAAAGTTCCCAGTATATCGGACAAAAGTGGTTGATGCAAAAAAGGGTATCTATAAAGAACAGGCTCCTGAGTCAAAGACCAATATGGTCACAACAAAGACCTTGGTTTGGTTTGATACCACCGCCCTGATAACAATCAATTCAGATAAAAATCTTATTGCCACTCGCGTAACTGGCCGAGATTACAGTCGAAAAGAACTTGTATCCAATGGCGATATAAAGTTCACTGTTTCAGGTCAAATCACCAGTGGTAAGCCTGACATATATCCGGCAGAAGAGATGCAGAAATTTTATAAAATCATGCAATATAAGGGTATTGTCAAAATCAATAATATGGTTCTTGACCAGCTTGGCATTACCCATATTGTCATTGAGAATTTCAATGTTTCTCCACGTCAAGGATATAAGGCACTCCAGCAATACACATTCTCAGCTATTGGTCTCCAGCCAGAGAATGAGATTGAAATTTCTGAAGATACTATCTCGATCATCCCTCAGAAGAACGTCTCAGCCAATGATGATGACGGAAGTGAGTGGATGAAGATGTTGAACAACCAGCTTGAAGGACTGAAGTCTATGGCCTCTGATGTATTCAAACAAGGAATGGGCCTCGCCGCCGGTCTATTGGAAGATACCTTATAATTTATGGCTTCAGATTTAACAGCACTCCGAACTCAACGCCCAGATCTGGTTCAGCAGGTCGAGTACACCCTCACGCCCAAATATTATCAGCATAAGGCGTATGAGGACAAACTTGCCATACTTGTATGTCAGATAAAGATATGGAAAGCTAATGGTAATGATTGGTTTTCTATACCTTCTGCCAATCAATGTCTTACAATCCGAGAATGTGAAAGTATAGAGGTGTCAGACTCTGCAAAAAATCTTATCAATAAAGCTGTGATAAGATTCCCTCGTGGCACTGTCATCAATCTCTCCAGCCGGAAAGAAAAGGACGTTACAAGTGGCGATAAAGCGGATTCTACTGATAAAGAAAATACTCTTATCACAGCTAATAATGATGGCGATGTCACAACTTCTCCAACCGCCTTATTTAGTGAAGATGGGATTTCCACCACATCTATGGCAGCCAATTATGATGATAAGGGATTGATCGACTTCAATAGAACTAAGACCGAACCGGCATTATTAAGTCCTAATGATGTTGCGGTTGGTAATCGCATTGAAATACGTTTAGGATATGCCTATTCTGAATCAGAGTTTAAGAAAATGAATACTGCCGACAGTGACCCAAATATGGATGTAGTCTTTACCGGCTTCATTACTGCCATCTCAGTAGATACTCCCTTGGAATTGGAATGTACTAATATGGCCCACATTCTCGCATCTGTCAGCACTCCCAATATTTCTGCCAAAGCCACATTGATGGTTAAGGATTTTCTTGACGATGACGGCACTTATCACCTCTTAAAAGATACTGGAATACCCCTTGCTCCGGCAAGTAAGGGCTCCACCATATCTGTTAGTGGCGGTTCAATCAGTAATAATCTGACTATAGCGGACGTGCTTACTGAATGGAGTAAAAGTGGTGTTCTCTGCATTATGGAAACCAAATCTGATGGCTCTGTTCAGTTGCGTGTAGGGTTGACTTATTATGCCGGGAAAAGTGGGGGCCTGCCGAATAATGATAAAAAGTACATTACCTATAATGGTGGAAACAACTCAGTCAAACTTATTCAATTTGACTGGGATGTTGCTCAGGATAAACTGAATCTCAAACGTAATGATAAAAAATATCTTGCGGTCGAAGCACAAGGACGAACTAAAGATAATCAATTTTTCAAACTGACTCTTCGCAAAAATCCCAATCCCGATGATGAAGGATGGGTAATTGACAGCGACGACCAATTTCAGGTTGTGAATCGTCGTAAAGTGAAAGACAGAAAGAAGATGAAGTTTGTTAACGGCACTTTCAGTACCAAACGTATTGAAGGACACTTGACCGATCCGGCAAAACTCGATAAATATAACGTCATTCAGTATATCTCGACCAAGGTGGGAATTACTGAAGAAGAATTGATTGAAGAGGCAAAGCAATATTGGGCAAACTATAATCCCAATGGCATATCCGGGTCGATTGAAATATTCGGAGATCTTCTTGTCCGTCCTACCGACATTATAGGATTGATAGATGTTCGACAGCCTGAAAAGAATGGGTATTACTATGTTGAAGCCGTTAATACCACTTTCGGAATGAATGGTTATCGCCGAGAACTTCATATCCCGTTTAAGATCGCCACATTCTCAAAACCAGTTCAAATCATTTAATCATTATGTCGCTCAAAGGAGGAATCAATAAATATTCCGGCGATGTGCGCCGGTCAATAGGCCAAATGGCTCGTCAAGGTATGACTGGGCCTGATGGCGCAGTGCGCGGAACTAAGAAAATCATAGGGTATGTATGTGCCATCCATGAAGAGGGGGATTTGGCCGGAACTATAGATGTTCAGGAATTTAACTATGAGCCTGATGAATATCCGATTATGGGTACCGGCCATCACGAGGGAGTGCTTCTGTCTGCCATTCAGGATAATTCTAATGGTGTTCTGATTGTTCCCATGCTTTATTCTGAGGTTGTTATTGTTCAGAACCCCACAGACGGCCAGGAATATGTGATTATGTATAGCCACGCAAAGCGTATTCAAATGCTCGCTCATTCGCTTGAAGGAGAGGATGATGGCGTGATTGAAATTGGTGTTACCGAGACAGAAAAACTTGTCGAGACTGATGATGGTTTGGATAAGGATTATTATGAATTGGAGCCAACTAAAAATAAGACCAATACAAAATACACCTGCACCACCATCACTGACCAGATTATTTCCCCGGATGATGAAGAGGGGTTCAAAGAAGAAAAAACTGTTGAGCATAAAATCATCACAGTAGGTGACACGAAAATCACCATTGATGGAGAAAACGTAATGATTGAGACCAGTGGCAAGGTCTCATTTCAAGTCGGAGGCACAACCATTACCGAAGAAGATGGCTCAGTGAATATCAAAACCGATAAAGCCAAAATCGAAACAAGCAGTTGTGAAATCAAAGGCTCCGACGTAAAAGTTGACGGAACTTCAGTTACCATTACCGGTGGCACTCTCAAAACCAAAGGAGTATCAGCTACCGACTTAAATGGACCGTTCAATGCCATTAAAGTGTGTCCTTTCAGTGGCGCTCCTCATTGTGGATCATCAGTTAGTGGAACTTAATTATGAGTAAGTCAGCTTTTGCACAAACAATCATATCAAAACTCAAAAGTTCAATAGGCACTTCCGGCAAAGATTATTCTGCCGGGAGTGTCACTGCCGCTATGAGTGCAGTAGCAGCTGGAATTACTGAGTATCTGGTAGCCAACACTACAGTCGTAGTTGCTTATGTTGGTATTATCCCTGGCGTTCCACCTGCCCCAGATCCATTAGTGTCCGACACTTTTAAGATTGTTGGCAGTTGCGCTCCCACTGGTCCATCGAATAGTTTTGATAGTTGGATTAAACAAATTGAGGCCAATATTATTGCTGGATTTCAATTAACTCCAATGGGCAACGGAGGACTGGTTTTTCCACAAAAACCATTTTTACCGATAGGAATTGTAACAACTCAGGCCAATCTGAAAGCTACACACGATGTTGGAGATAAAGACCCACAACAAAAGGTCTGGGAAGTGGTATGTGGGGGAATTATGGACTGGATAAACAGTCTTGCAATGAATGTGACTCCCGGTGCCGCCACTCATCCAGCCGTATCATCCACCGGCACAGCAACTATAACCAAAATAACCATAAGTTGAGCCATCAGATTTGACTATTATAGATAAAACGCAGTCAAGAAAGATGGTAAGAGACTTAATCATAGATATGAAGGAGCGCGACTTGTTAACCGAGGACAAGTCCAATGCTTCAGTGCCGATGTTCGACTCATTGTGGGGTAATATCTTCGATGAGGATAAAGAACTTGACATTCTTATCTGTAACATTATTATTCCCGAAGCCTACTGGAGTATTGTAGGATATGAAGATGGCGAAATGACTTGCCGTTTCAAATCTTCATACATACCCAATACCAGCAATTTCAGAATCAGACTTGTAGGATTACGCGATGGCAAGTATTATGTCTTTGAAAGAATCAGAGGCGATTTTGGTTTGCCAGTAAATAGCTATGTCCTTAGCAAGAATATTGCCGCCCCCATACCGGCTTGTATGCTTCCATTCATAGATATTGATGGGGAATTTATGATCAAGATGGTGCAAAACAGTAAATCTGAGGTACTGGATAAGGCATATATCTACTCCGCAAAAAGCACTGACATCAGTATCAATTACAGTGATGATCAGGCTTCCCAGCTCCTGACATTATGTGCGCCCGGAAAAAGTTATAGATACCCGACAACTGGAGTGGGCATTACCAAATATTTGAATTGTGTAGTAGCTCATTCTGATTTACAGAAAGTTCTGGAAGCTCAATTTAACGGCGATAAGAAACCCATTCAGGATGCAGAATTTGATAACGAGACGTGTAAGCTCGATGTGCTTTTTAGCCCTGAAAAGGAAGAATCAGATATAGGCTTAGATGATATTGATGACCTCAATCTCTCATTCTTCAGTCTGTTTACCGATGAATATGTGCGACGCAATGTAGTTCTGAATGAACTATCAGATACCGATTTTATGGAGCTGTTAAATGGCTATCCCTACGTTCTTAATATTCTTCTGTTTACGGACTATACAACCAGTGTTTCCAGAATAGCCAATAAGGTCGAACCCGGTCAATTCAATGGTGTGGGAGAGATTGTTCCAAGTGATCAATACTACATCGTTTCTGCTACCTTAGAGGCGAATACCATAGTTATGTTCAACGATGAGACCGAGGATAATGTAAAGGACGCTCCAATTTTCATCATCAATGATAACGATGAGACCCGACTCTATACCGCATTGGTCGAACAACCATACTGGCTCACTGAAACTTGCCACAAGTGCTTTATCCTAAAGCGCCGGGCAGTGGTGAAATATATGATTCGCCAAGATCAATTCCACGCAGGAAAGGGATTGTATATGGTGCCTCAAACAAGTGCCAATATCAAGAATATGCTTGGACTGGTACAAGACATTCATACCGGCCGACTCCTTGGTATCGTATCAAACAGCACCAACATCAGTGATATGACACTGGATGAAATCACTCAGCATATTTACGCAACTCAAATAAATCAATAGTATGAGTATTAATAATGACAATATAGTCAAAATTGGTGTTGCCTTAAAATGGCGAAACACTTTTGACTTAACCAAGAAATACTACCAAGAGAACGTGGTCACGGCGTGTGGCTGCGTCTTTAGGTGTAAAGTATTGCAGGCCCAGGGGAAAACCCCAATCAAGATGACTGATGACCAGGGGCACATTGTCTATACCAATACTGATGTGTGGGATGTGCTGGTTGATATGGCATATTATTACAATTATGCCGTTGATACTCGCAAACTTACACAGCAAATGTTGGATTATACCAAGAAACTGGATGAGGCTTTTCAAAAGCAACAGAAGGAAATCGAGGCACTTCAGGAGGACAATCGAGACCAATGGGGTCACATCAACGACATTGAAAAAGTCAATACCGAACAACAGCAGGAGTTAAATTCAATTTTTGACACCATCAGCTGTTTCAGTGAAGGAATCTGGATTGATACTCTTCTGTGGAGTAATGAAACAATCTGGGATAACAACAAGTACGCCATTACTGACGATTTGCAAAATCAGATAAACGTTTTGGACGAAAACCATCGTCAAGACATAGAAGATTTAACTGAGAAGCATAACACAGAAATAAGCGCACTTGCTGCTCATGTCGCACGCCAAGAGAAGATTCAGATGGGTATCAATGAGTACCTTCAGGATCAGGTGTATGATTTGAATAATTCTTTCAGCTGTTTCAACACCGGTGTATGGGAAAATGACTTGCATTGGAGCCAGGAAGCATTGTGGGATAATAACAAATACGCTATCACTGATGCTCTTGCTGCTGATATAAAGAAACTTGACGAACACCTATCAAAAAGCGATAAGGCGTTTGAGGAGGCAATGCTTGAAAATGCTAAAGAGCATGGGTTAGTTAATACCCATCTCCAAAAGCATGATAGGGAAATGAAAGACCTTCAGGACCTTATCAAAGAGCACGATGAGCAGATTATCGACCTTATTGATACTCTTGCTTGCTTCAGTAATGGCTATTGGGATAATGGCCTGAAATGGAGCAATGTCGCTCTGTGGGAAAATTCTAATCTGATGTATAATATGTTTGAGGATATTTATTCTCAAATTGAAGGTCATCAGAAATCTATTGAGAATCTGACCAAAGAGATACAGAAAATCAATACTGAGAAGGAAAATACATTAAAGGTTATCAATAAGACTTTTGATGATTTCCGTAAGGAACATGAGGATTTCCGCAAAGAGCATAAAGAGTTTGCCAAAGAGCACGATGAGTTCAAAAAAGAACATCAGACCATAACCGGCAGACTCGATGGGCTTGATACCAAACAGGAGGGTCAGCAACATGAAATTGATTCTCTTCTTTATCGCATTTCCATTCTCACCAATGGAGTATGGGATAATAATCTCTTGTGGATAAATGAATCTGAGTGGACCAACACAAATCTCAATGGTTCTTGTCATTGCCCGACAGATACCGAAGAACGTTTGGATGAACTTCAGGCAGGTCTTGAAGCCACAACTCAGAGAATATCTGATGCAGAAGAGAATATCAAAGTTATCATATCTGATGTTGAGGTAAACGCTTCGGTCATTGCTGATAATGCTGATGAAATTGAAATCATTAAGCAAAATGCGGTCACAGAACACCAAAATGTCGCTTACCAGCTTCGTGCCATAAGACGTGAGCAAACCGCTCAGGATGAAAATATTACCAAGATTGGAGAACACTTCAGTTGCTATGCAGATGGTATCTGGGGAAATCTCTTCATTTGGGATAATGATCTTCTGTGGGCTAATGAAACTGGGGTTATTACTGGTGCAATTTCTGATCTCCGCGATGACCTTCGTGACACTCGTTATAAGCTGAATGAAGCAAATGAGGACATAATGACCAACCTCTCTCTCATTCAAGCAAATAACAAACTCATTCAGAAAAACACTTCTGATATTCAAGACAATAAGGAGGCTATCGAAGCCACTCAGTCTGAACTTCAGGACACTTCTGATGAAATTCGCAAGGAGGCTCTTACAGAACATCGTCAAGTTGCTTATCAGCTTAGAGCTATTGGACGCGAGCAAACTGCACAAGATGATAATATCGCTAAATTAGGTGAACATTTTGGCTGTTTTGTCGATGGTGTCTGGGGAGATCTTTTTATTTGGAATAATGACCACCTATGGGCTAATGGCGCCGGAGTAATTGATGAGGCTATTGCCGATACCAATGAAAGGATTGACGTAATCAGTGAAGAGATTGATAACATCAATCAGAGAGCCGAAGATCATCAGTCTGAATATCAGAAAATGCTCGATGACATCCGAGCTTATAACGGATGTTTTGAGAAAGGCGAATGGGCAGACCCCTTCTTCTGGAATGATACGGATATATGGTACAACTCTCCCAATAGTATCTCCGAAGCAGAGAACGACATCATCAGTCACAACAGCCGTCTGACAGCTCTGGAATCTCAGTTTGTTCTCTTCATTCAGCAATATACTACTCAACAGACTATTATTGAACAGCACCAGAACCAACTTGAAACATTAATGGATTGCTTTACAGTCCTTAATGTCGGGAAATGGCAAAATCTGTTGCTTTGGGATAATACCTCAAAATGGTCAAATGCCCTGATTACTGAAGCTGCAGCTTCTGTAGGGACTGGAGGATCTTCGACTGTAACAGTAAAGTCTTACGACCCCGATACAGCTACAGTCACAATCTAAAAACTCTATTTACGAGGGAGTAATGACTCGTAATTTTATATACTTCACATAAATAACAAAATGGCAGATCTTAAAGTTACACGCTTTGTCATTGGCGGAGAATCCTTCGTCATCCCAGCTGCTGCTTCTGACCAGGCAGGTTTGATGTCTCCTGAAGATTTCAACAAACTTGCCGGCATTTCAGCAGGTGCAGAAGCTAATGTACTGGAAGGTGTCAAGGTTAACGGGGTTGCTCTCAGTATCGCTTCCAAAATTGTCGATATTCTGATTGCAACAGGTTCGACCAACGGCACCATCTCAGTGCAAGGAACCGATGTTCCTATCAAGGGCCTCGCTGCTCTTGCTTATAAGGCCAATATATCAGCTGATGAGCTGGACGCAGCTTTGAAGGCGGTTATCGACGCTAAAGCCGAATCTTCTGAGGTATCTGTCCTCAGTGGCAAAATCGACACCCTTAACGGCACTGGATCCGGGTCAGTTTCCAAGGCGATCACAGACGCCTTCAACGACTTCGCCACCAAGGTTTCCGATGATGGTGTAGTAAACTCCTACAAAGAACTCATCGACTGGGCTGCTGAACATGGTGGTGAAGCTGCTCAGATGACTGCGGCAATTACCAACATTGAAAATCTTTTGACAGGGATTGGTGGTGAAGGTGACCCCGCTACAGTCAAGGCCGCTATTGCCGCCGCAATCAACGACCTCAACATTGGTAACTATTATACCAAGACTGAGGTAGATACCGCTCTGAATGGCAAAGTCAGCAAAGAGGACGGTAAAGGTCTTTCTCAGAATGACTTTACCAACGCATTCAAATCCAAACTTGACGGAATACAGGCCGGTGCCACCGCAAACACTGTAGCGTATGACGCTGCCACTCAGACCGTCACGCTTTCCGGATTTTCAGTAGCGGAATAAACTCTAAAAACTTATCGCAATGGCAGATACTTCAAAAAAATTCCAAGCACTCAAAATAGCAGGTCAAGATTTTAGTATTCAGTCTTGCTGGGAGCAGTTAGGACTTACTAAAACTTATATGCTTGCTCTTTTGAGTCGTGATGAGTACACTCCCGTTGCGACTCAACAGCCCACTGAAACAGACACTCTATATACAGACCCGGCAAGTGGGAACCTCGCTGGTTTCCACGCTGGGCAATGTGTAATCTACCCCGACAATCAAGTTTCTGATGGCTGGGGGCTTTCGATTGCTAAGAATGTAGTTCTCAATGCTCAGGGAATACCTACCAAAATCGCTTGGTTCCACGCCACTGAGATGGAGAAACGGCTTAGTAATCTGGAAGAAAAATTCATAATCACCCATTACGGCGTAATAGGTACTGGATTATGGATTAATGAGTATTCTTGGCAACAGGACGCTGTGTGGGATAACGGGATTTAGAGTTTGAATGACTCGATACTATTATATATAAACCAACAGTTTTTTAATTCAATTTTTCAACATGGCAGAAAAAGTTTTAACAATGGAAGATGACTGGGGTGCAAAGGGTGCCCAGGCAACTGGTGCTCAGGTCCAGAAATTCTTGAAAGATCAGATCAAGTCTCTGCATGACAAGGACGTCGCTCTTCAGAATCAGGTCGACACTCTTTCCAACAATCAGCTGGAAGCTAACCCGCAGCTTCAGGCAGCCACTGACGGCTGTTTCGTGACCTACCACCGTAAGAGCGATAACTGGCCTCTCGCTGTTCCCTACTGGAAGTGGGCTAACCTCGAAGCCGCTGGTGAAGTTGCTGATGGTGTTCTCGTTCTCATTGACGGTCAGGCACCAATCATCGTTTCTCCCACCGGCACTCAGCTCAAATGGTCGAAAAACGCTATCGCAGTCAATGCCGATACCGGCGGCGACTACAACAAAGCGTATGTTGACTACTCAGGCAAGACCCGCACCGCCGCTATCATGGCCAAAGGTGTCGAACTCTTCGGTGAAGAGGAAGAGACCTGGATCCAGTTTGCGCCTGCATGGTGCAACGCCTACGATCGCTCCTACATCAATGACGATGACGAAACAGTCGGTATCGGCGCTGGCCAATGGTGGCTCCCCTCTATCGCAGAGCTGATCACCATCTGGAAGCACAAATACGCCATCAATCTGTGCCTCTCAGTCATTTCGGGCGCCAGCCCGCTTGTTGAGTCCTGGCATTGGTCCTCGACTGAGGCCTCGGCGACGTACGCTTGGTACTTGACCCTGCGCGACGGCAGCCTCAACTACTGGCTCACTAAGGCCACGGACAGCGGCTACGTCCGCGCCGTGGCAGCATTTCATTAACCCTTTATCTCTTCAACCCTTCAACTCTTCGGAGCGTTAGCGACGAGCGAGCGCAGCGAGCATTAGGGTTGAAGAGATACACACATTCAACTTACCTCGGAGCGGTCGCCGTTTTGGAAGGTTCAGGATTAGTTCCAGTACTCTGAGGTAAGCAATGTGTGCTTTATAGGGTTTCTATAATGTTATGCGGATAAACTGATTATATACTGGCAATCAGTTTGTTATTGTAAAAATGATGAAAGCAGTGTTTCTTAATACTCCGTTGCAATGGCTTTATCTAACGAATTGCCGGTTTATGTTGAAACCTATCACTACATTCAAGCAGTGATTGACACTCAAAAGAATTTTCCAAGGGATGTAAAACACACCGTTGGTCAAGAATGGATCAAAATTGCTATCTCATTGCCGACATTCATTGTTAAGGCAAATATGTTCAAGAGTGAGCGAGAAGCATATTTGACCGACTTCATCTGTGAGTTTGAACACTGCAAACTGATAGTTAGACTTGCTGGCGATAATCGTTGGATAAGCCGGAAGCAACAATCCAATCTCATGTATTTGGAGGCGACTATCGGCAAACAAGTGACAGCATGGAAGAACGCATCGAAAAAGAAGTATCGCAAACGCACTTCTGCGGATGAGACTGATTGATCGGTGCAACGCACAGAGTATGGAAATTTAAGGATGACCGTAGAGTATGCGCTTCTGTGAGAAATGGGGGTACTACTGCCATAGGTAGTTAAGAATAAGAAAACGTACCCGATACACTGAGAACTCGGCGACGAACGCTTGGAACTTGAACCTGAACGACGGCAACCTCAACAACTGGAACACTAAGGCCACGAACAGCAACTACGTCCGCGCCGTGGCAGCATTTCAACAAATCGCATTTTTTGCTAACAGATAAGACTAATTATAAATGGCATTATCACTTTTAGTGCTGATATGGTAACGTATGAAGGATTAGTAGAAGCCTATTTAGATTGTCGCGGACACAAGTCGCGGACAAACAACTGCATCAGGTTTACTCTTGATGTAGAAGGCAATCTCTATAATATGATGCAAGCCATCAACAATAGAACCTACCAGCCGAAGCGTTCCATTTGTTTTGTCGTTAGTCGCCCCAAATACAGTGAGGTTTTCGCGGCCGATTTCGCAGACCGTATAATCCATCATTACATCAGAATTAGACTGGAACCACTAATTGAGCAAGAGTTTAATGATCGCACATTTAATTGTCGTAATGGTAAAGGAACTCTTGCTGGCGTGGATCAATTAAAACAAGATATTGTTGAATGTTCTCAGAATTATACCAAAGACTGTTATGTAGCTACTGTTGACATAAACAGTTTCTTCATGTCAATTCCAAAGAAGCTCGTAGAAGATTTGGTACTCAAACTTGTAGATGAGAAATATATTGGAGAAGATAAAGAAGATTTACGATATTTATGTCATGTAGTTTTAAGCCATTGTCCTGAAGAGCATTGTATCAGACAGTCATCTGAAGCAATGTGGAATTATCTTCCAGCAAGTAAATCCTTATTCACTAATGGCAATGGTTTAGGTATGCCGATTGGTAATCTTCCATCCCAGATGTTTGCCAATTATCTTTTGAACTCACTTGATTGGGCGATTGAAAACGAATATGGAATAAAGTATCATGGCAGATATGTTGATGATATTTACTTAGTAGCCGAAACTAAAGAGCAAATTCTCAATACCATTCCGAAAATCAGAACTAAATTAGAATCATTGGGATTAAAATTATCACCCAAGAAATTCTATATGCAACATTATACTAAAGGATTGGATTTTACTGGTGCAGTTGTTAAACCCGGAAGAGTATATCCCTTAAACCGAACAGTCACAAATTTCAGACACAGTATTCAACGACTTAATAAATGTCGGACTAAAAATCAAATCATCAAAACCTTATCTTCGGTCAATAGCTATTTAGGGTTATTGAGACACTACGATACTTATGCCATCAGATACAATGGTTTAATGGAAATAGACTCTCGTATTTTCAAATGGATCTATATAAAAGGACACATGGAAGTGGTAAAACTTAAAAAGAGATACCACCCACAAGCTCGTATCAGATACCGATTAAATCATAACCTCAAAGATAAGCTCATGCTACCCAAACCCATTGCTGAGTTTGAGGAAAGAGACGATAAAGAGAGATATATGAGGATGTTAGCTGAATATACCCCAGTAAATATTCCTCCAATACACATACTTGAAAGTCATTCGGACTATTAATAATAAACAACATCAGTTTTAACTTTCAAAAAATCTGAACAATGGACCAGATCAACAGCAACAACGAACCTGTAGAACAGCAGGTAGAAGTAATGACTCCCGAAGAGTCAGTAATGTCGCCTGAAATGCTTGCAGAAATGGAAGCTCAGAAGGATCAGGAACTCTATGGTGATAACGTCAAGAAAATCGGCGGTTGCGCTGTAGTGACCGTTGGGGACGAAGTTATCTCTCTCGAACTCCCGATTACCTATCCCCAGCTCCTTTCGGCTATCATCAAGCGCAAGTATGACTCCGACCAAGCCGAAGCGATCACCGCAAACTTCCTCAACACCCGCCTTCAGGCCGTTCCTGAGAACAAGGCCGCTGAGTATGTCGCAGAATATGAGGCATACCAGGAATGGCGCAACACGGCTAAAGCCGTCGCCAAGGAAGTGATGGGAGTTGAAGAGTAATTCTCCATCACAATAAGGCCGTCCTTGGATATATTATGTCCTTGGACGGCTTTTTTACAAAACCAACCAACATCAAAATCGCAATGAAAAAGGTATTTTCTACCATAAAAGAACGCTGGAAAGCTCAAATCCCTATCTTCTTCCAGTGGATTATAGGTATTGGTACTGGTGTGGCTGCTGTCGCACTTGCAATCCAAATGGCTCTTACTTCCGGGGGTGCAACAATCCCGGAATGGTGGGAGTCTCTTTATCCATACCTTATCGGTATCGGTGCTGGAATGACTGCGACTGCTAAGTTCACTCAAAAGCACTGAAGCCAGACTATTAATAATAAAAACAATGGCACAATATAAAGTCCGAAGCGGACAAAACATATACGATGTAGCATTAACTCTCTATGGCAGCGTAGAGGGCATTTTTGATTTGCTGGCAAGTAATAGTTGGCTCAATATGGAAACCCAGCTTTCTTATGGGATGATTCTTAATTACCACGAGGAATTTGCTGTAAACAAAAACATTGTAATATGGCTAAAGGACAATAACGTGCTGGTAAAAAATGGTGAGCATATCTATAACTATCTTGACATTGAAGAGGTGGTTAAGACTCATATTGCAACCTATCATTCCGCTCAATACAATTCGCTCTCTGATATGTCATCGGATGAGCAGAATATGTATTGGGAATCACTCTATACTCCCCGAATGGTCATACACCATCAGGGTCAGGTATCTGATATGATTGTTCGCTTAAAAGCTGACACTCATCTCATCGTGGACTGGGGAGATTACACCGCACCTCAGATTGTTGAGGGTACCGAAGAACAAGAAGTGGAGCACTGTTATAAGGGGTCCGGGAAACATATCATTACTCTATATGGAGACTTTGAATGTACCAAATTAGACTTCCGGGAATTGAATGGTGTATATTATCCACTTGGTGTCATATATGCTGATGAGTTTCTCTCAGTATTAGATAATGAGGATTTGAAAAAACTTATAATTACGCAATGAGAAGTGTAAGCCAAATATATTCCGAAGCTGTCAGCACAAGAAACAACTACTTGCAGCTGACAGAACTCAATACAGGCCGTAGCAACAGTAAGCTCAGTATGCTCAATCTGCTGACTTATGTTGTGGCGGTCTGCATCCACACCTACGAAGCCGTCCTCGACCTCTTTCAGGTAAGGATTGCTGAAGTCCTCAATGGCCGTATCAATGGCACTCCAGATTGGTATGCAATGATGGCGAAAAAGTTTCAGTACAATAGTGTAACTGAGACTGGTGATGAGCTACGGTTCAATGAAGATACTATGAAAATTGAATATGCCCAGCCGGACACTTCCCATAGGATCATTGAAAAAGCAGCCTGGCAAACCGATGACAAGTCTCTTACTCTGAAAATTTGTAAAGCAAACGATAACTCCAATGAGGTCAATAATGGTATTCCTTATATGGCTCTCAATGACTATGAGCTGACCGCTTTTCGTATGTTTATCCAACAAATTAAATTTGTTGGTGCTGACATATATTGTGAAAGTTCCCCCGGAGACATTGTAACGATAGTTGCTGACAAACATAATCCTATTTTTTACAATGACAGCTATGTCACAGCGGCCCAAGCGTTGACTGAATTACAGCAGGCAATGATTGACTTTGCCAATGAGATGGAGTTTAATGGTATGTTCTACTATCAGTCTGTCTTAGACGTGATTAGAAAAACAGAACATATCACCGACATCAGCAATAACATCAAGATATACATCAGCTCTTACAATACTACCGACCGTAAGTATGACGAGCCGGTGGAACTGAGTAATCGGATCAGGTTAAAAAGTGGTTATATCCGCTTGCTTGATACGAACTCAGTAATGACAATCAATAGTGACAACCTCACGCTGGTTCCAGCATCAAAAATGGACCAGTATTTTGCCGAACTGGAAGAGCAATGATAAATATTGATTTTACAAATATCAACAATGCGAAACTGATTGGCAGACTATTGCCTTTCTGGGCCAGGGGCAAGAAAACATCTTTGCTCCTACAAGCCATTCTTAGCCCAATCGCTTCAGCGCACAGTCGATTTAAGGCTTGGGGATTGGAAAGGTATATAGAATGTCATATCACAGCGCAGAAATCTTCCTTGGAGTGGTATTTGAAGTATCGCCTCAAAACCCATTTCTTGAAAGAGAACGATAACTTCTTTATTACTCAGGGTATCAATGAATCCGTCTCTTGTTTCAGCAGCAATGTATGGCGAAATGGATTACACTGGGATAATGCTCTAAGATGGAATGTTGACACAGAGCCTCTTGTTAATATGAATATGAATCTCACTTGCATCAATACCGGCTTGTGGGAAAACAGGATGCTATGGAATAACGCTCTATTGTGGGATAATGAGGACAATGGCAAGAAGTATAATGATGATTATCTGGAGTCTATTGACCAGACCAATGTTTATGCTCCAGCCATTGTTGATACAGTCAATTACAATCACGAAGATTATGAACGAGACATCCGCAACATCATGTCGAAGTTTATGATCAACTTCAATAAAATCAACATCATTGTGGCAGACACCGAATATTAACTATCAAATTCAATAGATTATGAAAGTTCACAACCTGGGCAGTGACTATGCCTTTCAGAGAAAACAGAAACAAGAAAATCAGCCGGAAGTTAAGTCAACTGAATTGCCGGCGCCCACTGAAGTAACTACTGAAACCGATGCTGGAGATCAAGTTCCGAGCCGGGGAGAAGGAGAGGTTATGGCAACAGCCGATGAAACCTCAGCCCCGAAGCAAAAAGGCCGTAAGAAAAAAGAAACGGGGGCCGAAAACGAACAGCCGCAGGACTAAGGTCAAATTCAATGAAACGGCTGTAGGGCATTTTCTATTCGTATATGCTCCTATTCAATATTTACTATTGATGGAGTATCATAGTGTGTTGAGATTGACTCATAGAAACCAAATCATCAGCTATGAGGCGATAGAAACCATTGCTTTGAATAGCGATAACCCAGCTTTTCGATCAGCACGCTTCAGAAGAGCCCTTATCTCATATCGCCGTTTTGGAATGAAACCTCTACGTCCTACTGGATGGACTCTAAAAGATGCCGTTTATTACGCCAGAAACAGCTTCTACATTCACGAAGCTGTAAAGAAATGCACCGAGTAAATTGCCCGGTGCATTTCTCTTTTATCAATTTTCTTGTTTAGGACGCTTGAATACAAAATTAATCGTATTAGTCCGAGTGTTTTCTTTGACTCCAGTATGATAACTGGGATCACCAAAATTGGGAAAAACAGTTTCCGTAGTAGTGTACACACTCACGAGTTCCCATCCTTCTTTGCCATAAAGATTCAAAGAATTTGGGATAGAAGAGGCTTCTGGAAAATGAAGAGTCTGAGAATTGCTTAGTTCAATTAGAGCCTTTTCATCATTAGGGCTATACACTGTAGGTAGTTTTGAACCGGGGAAAGAAACGATGTTGTATTCCCATTGTTGTGGCGCGGTGTCTTTGTTGCTGCAAGCTCCCAGCATCAAAGTGAGCAAAAGGATAATTATCGACTGTTTCATAGCCATTTTGGTTTATAGTTAATATTCTCTCAAAAACGGCAATGACACACAAAAAGCGTAGAGCCATGCCCTCGCGTCGTGGTTCACCACAAACCATATCTCACAAGGCAGGCTCCACGCTTATGCGCAGACCCGCCTAATGAGAGATAATGCCTTCTTCTTTTTCGAGGTGGTGATTTCGACGCGAATTAGGCTATGTCACCTTCAGTACCAATGTACGGAAAGTAGCGCAAAATTACTAAAAATCTTGCACCCAGACAAATGAAAAATCGCAACCTCCAGTTTATGACCGAAAATTGCGATTTTCATTTTGCTTGTGATACTTACCATAAAAGCCTTGTTATATTCCTCAGAACACCACCTTCCACCCTATATAATCGTTGATTAGTCTTTGTAGAGGTAAGAGGACCTAACTTTTGGATAAATGGACCAAATTTTAAGTAATCAAAATTTTTGTATTCAGTAAAGACTGTAATAGTCTCTCCACCACTATACCAAGCAATTTTTAACTCAGGATAGTTGGCTCGAATATGACTGGCAAGTTCGTTAATCTCATCCGGCGCAATATCTCCACCCATAAACAAGACACAAGTAATGTCTTGCAAAGTTGAATCTATCAGCATATTGAGATTTTCATAAGATAACGGCTCTCCGACATCTTCCCATAGCTGTTTTGCATTACATCCCTTACATCTGAAAGGACAGTTCGTGATATTGATCACAAGAGACGCCTCACCAGGAATCTCTTGTGATCCTATCATTATGTCGCTATACTTCAGCATAAGGTCAACTGCATTTAGAATAGCCACAGGACGGACATGTCATGCACCCTTCTACCATCTGGATAGGCTCTCCACACTTCGGGCATTTGGGAGAAAGTGCCGGATTCTCAGCAATCTCTGAATTGTTATATATCCAATGCCCATCCAAAATATAACGATATGCTTGCATCTGTTCCAACTGCAATTCACGACACATATCAAGCAAAGCGTTACCAATTGCAACAGGACAACTGGAACCCTTGGAGGTATCTTTCTTAGTTGCTGTTCTCACTGCATAAGATGGACAAGTGCCACTTGACAGAAGCTGGTCAACGATAGCTTCTATTGGAGCTCCTGCACGAGCGGCAAGTGATGTCATACGAGAAAGACCTGTCATAAACAATGCACACCCACCCGTAGAACCTTTACTGAAAAATGTTTCAACCAATTCTCCAGTGTTCTTATCAAACCAAGCAGATAGATGAAGGGTGCCGCACCCGGTTTGCAAAGTTCTCTTTTTCCCAACAAGATCGTCAGAGGCTCTTTGTATTTCACCACGTTTAAGACCTGGTTTCTCTTCAGTTTTTTTCTCCTCTTTGGTTAGAATAGCCTGGCGCTGACAGCCATCACGCCAAATAGTTGTACCCTTCAACCCCTTTTTCCAAGCAAGAAGATAGAGATTGGCTACATCTTCAACTGTGGTAGAATTAGGCAAGTTCACGGTAGAACTGATAGACGCATCAATGAAGCGTTGTAACGTGGCCTGAACCTCTATACGTCTCTCATAGGGTATCTGTTCTGCTGACACAAAATATTCCGGGAGAGCATCACTCCCAGTCACTTTTTTATAATCAGCAACAATTTTTGAATCAACCTTATAATCGGTTTCTTCTTTATGGAGTGATACTGTGCGGCGATTGTATGAGAAAGCATAGTTTGGTTCAACTCCGGTGCTGACCTGAAGCATGGTGCCGATTGTTCCAGTGGGGGCGCAAGTGAGAAGCTGTGAATTGTAGAGACCGTATTCTTTAATCTCATACAATACTTCTTGGGGAAGGTCAAGATTGCGAATAAAATCGCACTTAGTCATCGCTTCCTTGATTTCGGGAGTACAATTCGGGAAACACCCTTTATCTTTGGCAAGCTGCAAAGAGGTTTTGACGGCTGTACTTGCAATCAGATGATAGATTGTTTTAATGACTGAAATAGACTCCGGCGCACCATATTTAAGACCGCACATCAGTAATAGATCTCCAAGACCCATAGTTCCCAGACCGATCTGACGCCAGCCTGCAACAGAATCACGTTGCTCCTGAAGAGGGTGCAATGGTAATCCTTCCATCAGTACGTCATTCAAGGCATAAATGGCGCACTCAACAGCTTTTGCAAGATCATCATACCTAATGATAGGATGGCCCGTAAATGGGTTCTCTACAAACTTGGAAAGGTTAATACTTCCAAGGAGGCAAGAACCACCAGCCGGCAGAGGCTCTTCAGCACAGTTGCCAGTGATACACCCATTTGCTATGAATGTGTGATTCTTTGGTTCGTTAAAGCAGAATACATCTTCTTTGCCACAAGGAACAATAGATTCAACTTTAATAAATCTGGTAGCATTACGATTAGGGGCACTAAATACCTCAACTCTATGAGTTTTTAATCCAGCTATTAGCAGAATCCGCATATTGGAAGCATTAATTGTAAGACGATAAGAGTCTTGACAATGATACTCCTTGGACTCACCCTTTACACTGGATGGCAGTTGTCTACTGTCTTCCTCGTGCATAAGAGAAATAACACCTGTGCTACCCAACGTATTGAGCATATATTTGATTTTCAAAAGAAAATCACGATTAATACTCGAAATTGATATAGCACCATCCTTAGAGTTGCGACACCCATCAGAGTCTATTATACCAGCCAGCCAATCCAGACGGTCTTGTACGCTAAAGGTAGTGTCGGGCACAAACTCTTTATGATACTTAACATTAACTGAATATGTAGTTGACATTGAATCTCCCCCTCTCTGATTTATAGTATCACAGAAAGGAATGCAATATTTTTTTCTGCCATAGAATTTGATATATGGCGTAACTCTGTCTGCACAATAATATCCATCGCCACTAAAGAATCCCTGAGTATACATACACACTCCAGAATTTTCCGAAGGTCCACAGATTATTGGGAATGCACATTTGATTAGCTTTTCACCAACCTTGATGTCTTTAAGCTGTTTACGGGTATCTACTGCCTTATGATAGGTTCCAGTATTAATTGGAAATTTGTGATAATCCGTACATTTGATAGAAGTGCCGTCGCTAAAGGAAATTTCATACACTTGTGCATTATTTTCCATAAGTTTTGGCTTCACTTCAGACCATTCATACCCATTCCACACCACACACTTATGACCAACAAGTGATGCTATGGATGCATATCCATTCTCTGTCAGAACAAGAGTGTCACCTGTAACACATGGGTTTACTCCTGCATACTTAAACCCAGTGTTTTGGAGAAGATTGTAATTAGCAATACGATCCCAATATAGAATACCAGGTTCAGCCATCTCCCAGTTGCGCTGAGCAAGAAGCATAAAAACTTCTCGTGCATTTACAATCTTTGTAATCTCTGAGCCATCTTCCATAGTGAAATGGAGAGTAAAGTCTGAACCACTTTCCACAGCCTGCATAAAAGCGTCTGTCATGCGAACGGAAATGTTCGCTTTGGTACATACATCGAGATTGGATTTCAAGTTAATGAACTCCACAAGGTCAGGATGCTCACATGAAATACTTATCATTAATGCACCGCGTCTTCCCTCTTGCCCGATAAGACCGGTAATGTAGCTGTAAAAGTCCATAAAGCTCACGGTACCTGATGTGCTTTTAGCGGCATTATTGACCGGAGCATTTTTAGGTCTGAGATTGCTTACATCGACACCACTGCCGCCTCCATAACTGAATGTACGGGCGAGTTTAGAGCCAGCCTCAAAAATGGACTCCAGAGAATCCTGTGGCGGTGTCAGACAGTAGCAATTACTATAAGTAATTTTTCGGTCAGTCACACCACGATTTGAGAGTATTCGCCCGGCGAAGATGAATTTTTGTTCTTTGATAAGTTGTCGGATCCGCTCATTGCCTCCTGATACACGATCCAACCATCCTTCAAACGTCTCATCTCCTTGCTGATATTTGTTGTGCCAAATATCAACTGATAGCTTCTCATTGTTCAGCCATTCCTCAGCAGTCATGCCGGGATTGTCTGAACAGCTATCATTTGGTTTGATAGTTTTTGATTGTTTCATATAATAAAAATATTGGGCCGGACATAACGGTATGCCCGGCACCTAATAATAGATTAGAGAAACCCAAAGTAATGTTTCAATGCCAAGATCACTTCTGTAATCCCTTCTATAGAAGTAAAAACCGGCACATAGCCAATAAAATCATCATTGGCTACTTTGTAATCACTTATTGATAATTTTTCGACATCAGCTCGGAACGCACAGTATTCTTCATCAGAAAATGGTTGATCACTTGAACTGAGACGTTCTAAAAGGACATCTACCCAGACTGGAGCATAGAATTTGTTGGCTCCTTCCGGAAGATTAGATTTTCTGACCTGAGATTTGAGGATTACAAGTACCAGAGGCAAGATTTCTTCCAGAGCTTGAAAATCTCTGGTGTGATTGTGATTTTCGAGCACACTGACAGCCTTCTTTACATCAGTGAGAGTATAGTTATCATTCGTTCCCATACTCTTCGCCCTCCATGCGCTCCAGTTCTTCGATGTGAGATGATAGGACTGACTGGACGTATTCCATTTCGTTCATCTCCTTCATCAGTCTGCTTACCTGATTGCCCTGAAGCCAGTTTAAGATTAAGCTCCACACAAGCAATATCAGCAGAAGTGTAATTACAACTTTTTGTTTTTGCTGTTTCATTACTGAATGAGTTTTGAAACACTGCCTTCATCACTTGCGCTCGTGTGCGCTCAAAAAATATTCATTGCGGTAGTTTACGAACACAGTTACCCCTTATAGGGGGTTAAGTGTTCACCCTACTCGCTGTGCATCGCATTGTAATTCATTGCGTACAGTTATACTGTTGCACAGGGCAAAATCTTTTTTTAAGTCGCACTTGCCTAATGATGATAATGCGGTTCATCATTCCTACCCCGCGACTCTCGCTATATTTCCCTGCGAGTCTCAGACGTGCCCGGTGGGTTGTGAATATGCCGTCGGCACCATAGGTGTTCTTGAAGTTATCTCTCGGCTCAAAAGAACCTTGGCATTACCGTTTGCCGCTCCCTATGGGTTTTGCGTCCCAGAGTGTTTCATCTACTTGCCAACGACTGCTTTTTTCATTAACTTTGCAATCACCTATCCACGCATCGTTGTCGTGCCGGATTGCCGTGATGCTGCGGTTAAAGGCCCGCTACGGCTTTTGATGTTGTACCGACAGTTTGCTTGAAACACTCAAAGCTGGTGTCGGGCAATAAGGGAATACAAAAATTTCCCGCAATCTCTTGTGGTGCCAGATCGCGGGGAATTTGCAATATATTGAATGAGCCTTACGGACTCAACGTATATTCCGTATGTCCGCATTGTTGAGGCACCAATTCAACATTGCGATGCAAAGGTAATGCTAATTATTGGATGCTCCAAATATTTTTGACATAAAATGATTTCAACCTCTAATATTTAACATTCATTCACATTTATAAAAGTTGCTTTTATAAGGTTCGTGTGCGCGTTAGAGGTTATTATGCTATACAGCGAAATGAAATTTATTTATCAGCATATCAGTAAATTAATCCTATTTCAGTATTCAGGTCTAAAAATTTTTTCAAAAATATTTTGCCATCTCAAAATGTTTTCCTAATTTTGCCATCGAAAATGATTAAAGCAGCGCAAAACCAAATAACATGACCCGTATGATGACATGATTCGTGGAAAAGGAAAATTGAGGAAGGTAGCAGGTCACACCGTTATCGACGAGTTTAAGCAAGTGTGTGAGAAGCTCCCCGACAACGACAACTACCTTTTCGTGATATGTGACGATACGCGAAATAGGAATTTACCTTATATTTCCTATCTATTCTCGGTAGTGTTGAAATTCCTTTCGGACTCTTTGCCCGACCATCCCAGCACTACAGCACTCTACAAATATTTTGAGGATATGTTTGCTCCGATACATACCGTCAAAATAAAAGGTCAGCGGTTTAGTTACTGCGAATTAAAATCGGAGAAAGCAAGTGATGTCAACGATGTAATAGAGAAAATCGTTGAATATGCCCTAAAGGAATGGGGCATTGAGGTTCCACGCAACGAGGATCTTCGAGATCCGGCAATGCGAGAACTGCATAGCCAGGCCTACTTGAATCAAGAGGTAGATTGGAGCAATTTTATCTCTTCGCGCAAATTATCTAAAGATGAGCGAAGAAAAAAGAAAACTGAGCGCATTTGAAGCGTTCCAGCAAACACAACTCACTTTTGCCGAGGCAGAAGAAAAAGCAAAGCAAGAAGCCGGTGCCCCCAAAGTCGAGCGTTTCCGTATTGGTGAGGACGGCGAGTATTCAATCCGTGTATTGCCTTTGGCTCCCAGCTTTGACAATGAAGGCAATATCATTCCGATGGACCGAAAAGGCTACGAATATGCCGTCCATCAGTTCTTCTTGACGATTGAAGTTCCCGGCAAGAAAGGCAAGAAGCCTAAAAAAATCAGTATTCCAGTTATTCGCACCACCGACAAGGAAGTCGGCAAGTCCGTTGACCTTCTTGATACTTATGTCAAGATTGGCAAGGAAATGTATGGTGATGATGAGGATCTGATGAAACTCTTTTCCGCATCGTCCTATGAGGGCGGTATTCGTTGGAATTACCAGCACGCAATTATGGTGCTTGACGTTTCCAGCGATAAAGAACGTGCAAAAGGTCCTCAGCTATGGCAATGTTCTCACAGCCAGTATAAGGATCTTGATGCTGCCAAGATGCGTCTGTGGGCAGAGCTTAAAGCCGATGATGGCCAAGACACCTGTCCTATCAGTGGATTTACTAACGCATATCCCGTTAAGGTAATCCGTACAACTGAAAACAACAAAACCGGTTACAAAATTGAAATCGGTCGCAAAACCCTCGACATTACGGAAGCCGAAGCTGAAAAGCTGTTGGAACTTCCGCGTCTCCCCGAACAACTTTATCGCTACACTCGCTATCAGCTTGAAGCCACCCTTGTGTTCCTCCAGCAGTATGATGAGAAGCACGATATGGAAGTCTGCAAAGAGCCTGACTTCATTGAGGCTGTTGAAAAGCTGAAGGGCGAACTTTCACCGGAAGATACCTCTCACTTCGATATTGCCACCGCTACCAATAAAGAGGATGGTAAGGATGAGGTTACTATCGACTCCCTCTATGCAGAGTACGATAACATCACTGACCAGGGCTTGAATGACAAGTCTGAGGAATACAAGGATCTGCGTGAAAAAATCCGTCAATTCATTGAGGATAAGAACCTCGATGTTCGTATTTCTCGCACAAAGAACAACCTTCAGCTTCTTGAAGAGGTTGAAGAGGCTCTGGATAATCAGGACAAACAGCCTAAAGAAGCACCAGCAGAAGAACCAGCCCCGGCTCCCGCTCAATCACGTCGCCGTGCCCCTCAGCCTAAAGTTGAAGAACCGGAAGAAGATGAGGACGAGGAGCCCGAAGATAGCGACTCCGACTCTAAGGAAGAAGAGGAAGCTCCGGCTGCTCCGGCTCCTGAATCTGGTCGTCGTTCTCGCCGTGCCCGTCCGGGAAGCGAAGAAGCTGCTGCTCCAGCCCCTGTTCCTGAACCTGAAGCCGATGAGGAACCTGAAGATGCCCCGGCTCCCGAAAGTTCACGTCGCAGACTCCATTCCCGCCGCCTGAGATAATTCCTGTCTTTAGATAATAATTCATGTAGTTCGAGAGGGCATTGGCTCAATGCCTGTGCCCTCTCATTCTTATTTAATCTCAGACAGGAATATGGAAAAAGAGGCTATCGCTTTATTAATAAACGATTTACACGCTAACAAAGATAATATAGCTGAGTTCCTTAAAAACTGGGATGAGGCATTATCAATCTGTAAGCGCGAAGGTATTGAGGACATAGTTGTGGGTGGTGACGTATTCACATCCAGGGCTTCTCAAACATTGGCTACATTACTTGCCGTTAAGAGTGCATTTGTCAAGGCCACACGCCAGGGCATATATGTTACTATCGGCGAAGGTAATCACGATAAAACTGATCAAGAGGCAATCGAGGGATATAATCATCTCTGGGTTGGCTTAGATCGCATTGAAGTTGTTGACACTCATTTAGCTCTTGTATGGCAAGGGGTTGAGGTCTGTTTGCTTCTGATAAGTTATTTCCCTGAGAATGGTTCATTTTTGGATAAGCTCGATGAAGCTGTATCGCATACTCTTAGCAACCATCCTCAGTACACCAAAAAGGACATCATTCTCTATATTCACGAAGGGGTACACGGTGCGCTTGGTGATTTTGAGATTGATGGTGAACTTGCTCAGGCTCCGCTACTTGATTTTAAGGCTGTTTTGTGTGGCCACTATCATAACCGAGTAAAAATCAAGAATACCAATATCGAATATATCGGTTCATCACGTCAGGGTAATTTTGGCGAAGATGAAGAGAAGGGTTATACCATTCTGTATTCCGATGGCTCCTATAGTTTTGTCAAGAATGAAGTCAACACCCGATTCCAGACCGTAGAGCTGGATTTCAAGGATGTTGATAAGTTCACTCTGGATAAAGATGACCGCTACAAGTATAAGGTCAAGGTAAAGTGCAATGAAAAGCAAGCTAAACTCTTTGATAAGCAGAAGTTAATAGACTTAGGCTTTCATAAGGTTGAGGCTGTTTCAGAGAGCAATTTACCCAAAGAAACTGCTGCTTCAGACATTCAAGAAAAGTATGATAAGCAGGGCATAAAAAAAGAATATCAGAATTACTGCAATGAAAATTCGATTGACAGTAAGCTGGGTATGAAATATTTGGAGGGCTAAACTATGTGGAGATTAACAGAATTAAAAATCAGGAATATTGTCTCTTTTCATGAGGCAACCTTAAAAATCCAGCAGGGTGTAGCTACTCTAATCTTTGGCAAAAACGAGGATAATGCTTCCCAGCCTAATAATGGCTCCGGCAAATCTTCGTTGATTGAAGCCATATCTCTTGCCCTGAATGGTGAACAGCTACGCAAAGTGAAGAGCGTGGAAGAGATTATCAATGATCATGCAGATGAGGCGTATGTCTATCTCAGACTTGATAATGATTATGATGACACTGTATTTACTATTGAGCGCAATATAAGTCGTAATGCAGCTCAGGTTGTCGAGTGTCACAAATATGCTGCTACCGGTGAAGAGATTGAGACAGATAAGACTATCCAGCCTACAGTCTCTGATTACGATAAATTCATTCTCAGCGAAATCGGTCTCTCAAAGGATGATATTTATAATAATTTCATTCTTTGTGATAACAAGTATGAGAGCTTTTTCGATTGCTCTGATAAGAATAAGAAAGAGGTTATCAATCGCTTCAGTAATGGCTTCATTATTGATGAGAGTATCGCCCGTGTTCAAGCCGACATGGAGCCTATTTCTGTGCGCTTAGGTGAAGCTAATAATACTGTCATAAATATTAAAGGCTCGATCTCCGCCATAGAGAATGAGCTTGTTCAGGTTGATGAGAAGAAGGCAAATGCAAAAGAAGAGCGGGAGGCGCGCATCGCAAGATTGGACCGGCAGATTCAACAATGCCGTGAAGATATTGAGGCTGTTGAGGATAAAAAGCAAAAAGGAGAGAAAAGACTTGAACTTTTGCAAAGCCTCCAAACCAGTGTGGCCAGTCTGGAAGAATCCGACACAGCGTTGTTGGAAGCGTATAATCAGATAAAGCAAATGTGTCAGGACCATGAACTTGGCACTATCAGTGAATATGATGCTTTATCTGAAAAATATAAGCAGGAACTATCAAATCTGACTGTTTCGATTAAAGATATTAAAGCTCAGATTATTGAGGCTTCCAGACTGGTAAAGAAACGTCAGAAAACTTATGAAGAGCAAAAAACTCTTTACAATCAACACTCTAATGAACAAACAGAGCTGACAAAACAAGATCAGGCTTTGATTGAAAAAATCAATAAAGAGATTGCGAAAATTGATCAGCAGCTTGATAACATTGAGGCTCAGGTAAAAACTCACAAAAAACGTCAAGCGGAATTGGAGGCTTTGATTGCTAAAAATTCTGCGATGATGGATGGGGTTGTTATCTGCCCTAAGTGTGAGCATAAGTTTTTTGTTGGCAATGAGGTTTCTGTCGAAGAGATTAGAAAAAATCTCATCGGTTTCCGCACTGAAATGGAGGAAAGCAAATCCAAAGTTGAGAAACTCAATGAGGAATTTGACTCGATAGATGAAAAAGCTGAGACCAAATCTGAAGAAGCTGATGAGATCAACAAGAAAATCAAAGTTCGCAATATCGAACTCAATAACGAGTATTCTGCTCTTGTTGCTTTGTCAAAGGAGGTTGATCAGTCAGAAAACAATGTATCTACTCTTCAGAAACGTCTGGTGTCAACGGAGAATGATCTTGATCGACTGAATGGCAAGATTGATGTCTTGCGTAACCGTCTTTTTGGTGAAATCAATGGTATTCTGGAAGGTCGCGTAATGAATGGTGAAAACTTCATTAAGCAGCAGGATTCGTCTATCAAATTTATCCAGGGCCAAATGGCGCAATACCAGCAATCCAAGAGAGATATACTGGAGACTCCAGAAACTGATTTTGCAGCTTCCTTAAAGGCTTCTCTGGAGAAATATCAGGCAGATCTTGAAAAAGCAGAAGAGATTGTTGCTGATGTTCAGGCAGAATACAATCGCCTGAAAGAGCAAGAGGTGCATTTCACAATGTTCAAATCTCATATTGCCAGAAAGAAAATTGATGCACTATCTCTCATTGTCAACGACTTTCTTGAAAAGATTGGTTCAGATATTCGACTCAAATTGGAAGGATTCACTGTAACCAAGACTGGTAAGCTGAGAGATAAGATTTCAGTTCAGGTGATGCGCGACGGCATTGACTGTGGTTCCTATCATAAGTTCTCTGGCGGTGAAAAGGCTCGATTAAATCTGGCTTGCATCTTATCTCTTCATACTCTTACTAACTCAAATTGTGAGGACGGTAAAGGACTGGACTGCATCATTATAGATGAGTTGCTGGATAAGTCTGATGAAATGGGTATGGCAACATACTGTGAGGCACTAAACAAGCTCGGACAGACTGCTCTCCTGATCACTCAGGGAGGTGTCTCAGAAAGCTATCCGCATAAGCTATTAATAGTAAAAAAACAAGGAATTTCAACAATTTCAAATTAATAGTTATGCAGAAATTAACTGAAGAGTATGTTCGTCAGTTGGGACGTGGTGACGTAATGGCTTTTGATGTGGCCACTCACTGTGGTTTTTACACCTTGGGCGATTACGGCACCAAGCACTTCCCTCCGACAGAGAAGGCTCCCAAATATATGGGACCTGACTATGCCCAGCACAAGGCTTTCAGAAACTGGCTCATTGAGATGCTTACCTCTCATGGTATTAAGGTGGTTGCCGCCGAAGATGTAGTCTTTGGGCATTTTATAGATTTCCGAAAGTTGTGTGAGTTTCGTGGGATCTTGTTTGAAGTGTGTCAGACATTGAATATTCCGATTGTCACCTTCAAACCTACCGACATCAAAAAGCACGGTACTGGCAATGGCCGGGCGGACAAGAAAATGATGATAGAGTTTGCCGAAAAGAGATACCATATAGACGTGGAAGGTGATGATAACCTTGCAGATGCCTTGCATATCTATATGTATTTCATTCATCGCTATAAGCTCTAATTAATCTGGTAAAAATAAGCAAATTATGAATGTTTTGCCCAATAAGTTCGCCCTTCAATGTCAAATAATGCTTCAAAAGATGCGGGAAAGCCCGCCAAACCGACTGCGCTTTGTCGGCAGTTGAGTCCAAAGGAAAAGGAACGTCTTTTCAACAAATATGTAGTTCCTAATCTGGCGGACATCAAAAGTTTAACTAAACACTATACAGCTAACTATCAAGATGTCGATGACAATTACAACATTTGTTTAACTCAACTCTATCACTATATCGGGTCATACGATCCGTCCAAAAAGTTGATGACTTGGCTCCATATTGTCGTTAAACGTGCTTGTCAAAAGCAGAATAAGGACAAATACGAAGAGTCTCAGCATTGGACTGATATTGAGATGTGCTCTATGGAGGATATTTATCAGCACGGCACCAGTATGGTCACTGAAGCTGAATTTGGGAATTTGATAGATAATATCTCAGACCAAATGCTTGCAGTGTTGATGACAATCCCCTCGCAACGACTTTCTCCCTTTATGCTGCACGTTCAGGGGCATAGGATAAGAGAGATAACTGCAATAGAATGGGAGCGCGGACATCTTGAAAAACGGAGTGAAGATATAGTAAAGAGCCGAATTTATTGGGCAAAACGTGAATTGCAATATAAACTGAGACAATATGGAATTACAAGAAAAAACCATAAAAGTACGCCAGATGATCGAGACCGTCGTGAAGAGGACGATTGATCCTAAATGGCGGTTTACACAGAGCGGTATGGTTGCACTCTATATTCAAAATGGATTGCAACAGCTACCGGCTTTGTTCGGTGTCTCAGATATTGATGATGAGCGAATTGTCGATTATCTGGTGTATCAGATATACCGATACAGGACATCTCTTGCTAATGGCTCCTGGCAATATACCTATCTGTTTTCTCAGGCAGCCTTGGAGAAGTATCGAAACCAATTCCTTAGCACTGATGGTAAATCAGGAATGAATTTCTACATCAATCAATGGTTGGATGAGGCTGAGTTGTCAAGGGGTCAGCTTACTTCGATGATAACAAAGCCGAAACCTAATCCATTGAAGAAAATGGTTTACCTTGCTTCTGAGGAACCCATAAAAAAGCGGTTTCTGAATACGAATGAGGGATTGGCCTTGTGTCAACGGTCAACGACCGGCTGGAGTCCGCTTTCAGAGGCTTGCGGACGATGTGATAACTGGGTGGAGTGTGGCAAAATGACCGCTAAGAAGTACCCAGAGCTTATGCGGTACAGAAAAGAAGTTTATCATGGCAGGAAAGAAAAATGAAAACGTCTTGACATCTGAGTTCCTTGCGGAGCTGTATAATTGCGCTATCACTAACAATCAGGTGTGTTCGGTGGTGTGCCGTTATATGGAGGATTCATTTCTCCCGGATTCGCAGTATCAGCTGCTCAACTCCACGCTGAAAGGGCATTTCAATGAATATAAGACGGCCCCTCAGTATGGCATTATCTCCCAGCGTTTATCTTCATCACGAGCTGTATCTGAATTGCTGGAGGAAATCAAAGAGGTTGCTACCAGTGTAAATCCTGAGAGTATTCGAGACCAATTTGAAGAGTATCTGAAACTGGTTCAGTTTAAGAAAATCATCAAAGAAGTCAATAAGAAATACGAGGATGGCGAGCGTATATCAGCAATGATGGCGTTTACCAAAGAAGCATTGAAGCTCCAGCAGTTCTCACTAAAGCCGGAAGAGTTTATTGACATCGCCCAAACATACGAAGAGCGTTTGCGCGAAAACAAAGTGCGCAATGAGAACCCGGTAGCTAAGATGGTCAATAGCTTCTATATTGATGGCCTCGATGAGATGAATCAGGGGCGTAATCTTCGCACTCAGCTTTCTCTCTTTTTGGCTATGTCTGGTGTCGGTAAAAGTCACATTGCTCGCTGGATTGGCTATAATGCCGCCTACATCAGTGGTCTTGATGTGCTCCACATACAGTTGGAGGGCGCTGCTTCGGAAACCACAGATGCGTATTCTGCAATGTTGAGCGGAACCACCACCTATGAATATGAGAGTGGTAAAGTCAACAATCATACGTTAGAGCATCTGAAAAGTATGCTCGACACCTACAAAGGCACTTTGAGAGTAAAGGCTTACCCTAAGTTCGGCAAGGAAGTTTCGACCACTGACATCAGAACCGACTGTGATAAATATCGTGAGAAATATGGCAAATATCCAGACGTGATCATCGTTGACTCGCTTGACCTCTGTACTGACTCTTCGGGTAAGAACTGGGATTCTAAATCCTTACGTCACAAGCGTATCGCAACCGCTCAGGACTTGAAAGATTTGGCCGGTGAAACTGACAGCTGGCTCGTTGTCACTTATCAGGCTACCATTGAAAATCCTGACTGGGTGAATGATGAGAAGAATGTGCTTACGGCTTTCAATACCTCAGAATGTAAAGGACTTCAGCGCCCTTGTACTCATTTGATTTCTCTCAATCAGAGTAAAAAAGAGTATCGAGAAGGCACTATGCGACTCTATGCCGACAAGTTCCGTTTCTGCAAAAAGGGAGAGCCTTTCAGAATTGCTCTTGACTATGAGCATGAGGTGTTCTATGACAGAGTACGCACTCTTAATCTTCCCCAAGAGTCTTAACTATTTTGAAGTTGATGAAAGCAGTGTTAAGACAGGACTACACGAATGATTATCACACCAGAAATGCAACAATCCATCAGAGAAGAGCTGCTATATGATTTAGGCGGCAAGATGGATGGTTCAAGACGAAATATATTGGTTCCTAACTGTCCTTTCTGTGGGCATGATGGCTTCAAGTATGGTATCTATGTCGGTAATAATGTCGGCAAGAAGCGGTTTGGTATGTCGAACTGCTACCATTGTAACCGTCGTTTTGGCTCTCTGAAAGAGACTTTGAAAGCCTTGGATCGTGAGGATCTGATACCGGCAGAAACAGCGGTACTTGATGACAGTGAGACCGACATCTCAGCTATGTTGGATGATGAGATTGATGATGATCTCGTCGAAATCACTATGCCTCGTGGGTATAAGCGCTGTTATAAAAACTCCTATCTCAAATCTCGTGGCTGGGAAGTAGATGATTATGAGTATTTTCCTGTCGGCACAAACCGTTCTATCGAGCGAGAATATCAGGATTACATAATTCTTGAAGTTCGAGATGAAGGCCGGACTGTTGGGTTTGTGGCTCGCAGTATTCTTAGTAAAGAAGAGATCGACAGCTACAATTCCAGACATCACTTTAAGATTCGTCGTTATAAAAATTCCGATGAACGTGATGGTAACGGCTTTGCAAAAATGCTATACAACTATGATGCGATTGAGGCCGGCACTACACATTCAGTAATTCTTTGTGAAGGTCCGTTTGATGTGGTTGGTCTCAATCGCAAGTTGGAGCTTTATGATAATAAACATATCGTTCCTATAGCCACTTTCGGCAAGAAGATCTCTCAGGAACAGATGTATAAGCTCCAGAAAAAGGGAGTGGAGCAAATTGTCATCGGCTACGATAACGATGCAAAGGAAACCACGTCTAAAATTGCTATGGAGCTTGATAAATACTTCGATGTTCTGATTGCTGATATTCCTGATGGTGTAGGCAAAGATTGGGATGAAATGGATGTTGAGGACATCTATGATGTCTTTGCCTATAATCTTAAAACGGTTAGAGAATTTAATCTTGGATAAGATGAAAGAGGTAGTATCATTAAAAGAATGGCTGGATAACCATAACATCACTTACTCTTTGCGTAAGGACGTGGTTGTCATTCCTGGATTTGGCCGTTGTCTTATTCAGGATGATTATGACCACATCTTTAAACAAACCAAAGAGGGGAATGTGGTATTCAACAGCATTGAGAATTATTCTTATCTGATTGCAGATGAGATATATTATATAGTTTTTCCGTTTGGCTGCCGGTGGTTTTACATTGATGTTCGTAAAGATCCATCGGAAGTCCAATTCAAAATTCTGCGCTATATTGGCAATACCCCCACATTCCAACACGAATGTGAATTTTATCCTTTAGGTATTCATTCCGGGTATGAATTATTGAATGGCAGTGGCTTATTGAAGGACTGGTGTGCTAAAACTAAGTTCTTGGGCTACAAAGGGCTGGCTGTGTCAGATAGAAATACGATGGCTGCATCTTTGGATTTGCAGCAGTCGGCTACTGATGCTGGTCTAAAATACTGTTTCGGATATTCATTAACCGTGCGTACTGGTAAGGATAAGGTTGGTGTTAAACTCTACTCAGCGACTCAGCAGGGGTTCAAGAATATGTTGCGTATTCAGAAAGCCATAGCGGTAGATAACTATGAAACAAAAGAGATAGACCTAATCACTTTTCTTAATCTTGCTGAAGGCAATACCTTAGTGTTTGATAAGTGGAGTGGCCATTGGCTCACTGAAAATAAGAATGCCCTTCAGGATTTTGTTGAAGCATTTGATGGTTGGGTATTCTTTCAGGTTGACACGTCGGAATATCGAGCCGATAGAATTGACTCTGCTTTACTGCAAAGCCAAAAAGCATATTTCGATAACTTTTATCAGGGCAATCTGGAGTATTCAATGAATATTCGACCAGTTCTAATCCAAGATGTTTATTATTTGGATAAAGAAGATTGGCGTACCAAGGTTATTCTCAATAAGGTTGACACAGGGGCCGCCCATGAGCAATCATACAAGCAGTATCTCAAAACTATTGATGAGATTTATGATGAGTTCCGTGCTCTCTTCTCCGATAGATATGACGATGATATTTTCTATGATATGTGTGAAGCGACTGCCGACATTATTGAGAACGCTTCAGCTGCTTATGATCTTAGTGATAACTATGCTCCTAAGTATGATATGACTCCCCAGGAACGTGAGAAGTATGGCGATACTTTGACTATGTTCCGGTCATTGATTGAGGAAGGATTTAAGAAGCTGGTTCCTGAAGGAGAGGAAGAGGAATATCGGAAGCGTGTTGAATATGAGAAGTACGTTATTGAAAGTACCGATAATGTTGATTATTTCCTCATCCAGAGAGATGAATTGAACTGGGCCCAAGAAAATGGCATCTTGACTGGAATTGGTCGAGGCTCTGCCGGTGGGTGCCTACTACTCTATCTTATGGGTATCACATTTATTGATCCCCTGAAATATGATTTGATTTTTGAGCGTTTCTTGTTGCCGGAGCGCGCCGGTCTGGAGCCGGATAAGGTAACTGTTATGGCCGATGATATAGAGTCCTCAGATTACTTTGAGTTGTCCTTAGATGATGATAAGATACTCTTGCTCGATAAGGATGCTGAGTTAGTTGTGATCAGAAATGGTGAGCAGCTAACCGTATATGCAGATGAGTTGCAAGAAGGTGATGACATTCAGTTCGATAACTGTGATATACTTCACACCTTACCCAAGAAACTTCTGCATGAAAATTCGAGCAATAACTCACAAAACTAATACCTCTCTTGTTTCAGATTGCTATGCCGGCGATGGATATGTGAAACGCAATCACGGCTCTCTCCCTGATATTGACTCTGACTTCAGTGCGGTTCGCCGTGATGAGGTAAAAGCATATCTGGAAAGACGCTATAACAAAGATGGTCTCCAGCGTGTCTTTTCAGCTGGTACATTTACAACTGAGAAGATAAAGTCAGTCATCAAAGATGTGGCCAGAACCCACAAAATATCTCAGGCTACCACTAATTATCTGACAGCGATACTGGATGATAATATGACGTGGACTGACCTTATGAAAATGGCTTCTACCGACAAACGTATGAGGGATTTCATTCAGAAATATCCTGACGTGTTTGAGGAAATACTGCCGATTATGGGTCAGGCTCGCTCTGCTGGTATTCACGCCTCCGCACTCATCATCACCCCAGAATATGTCAAAGGTGAGCGTGTAGAGTGTTTTGACCTATTGCCTATCCGAAAGATGGGCGACCTATTGGTATCTGAGATTTCAGGCAACGATATTGATGCTATCGGTATTTTGAAGAATGACGTGTTGGGCATTAAGGAGCTTACCAGACTTTCAGATACGCTCAATCTTGTTGAGAGTGAGTATGGTGTCAAGTATAATATTCTTGAAATCGCTTCTAAGTACCTGAATGATGAAAAGGTATTTAAGATCATTCGTGACGGCAATACTCAGGGTGTGTTCCAGATGGGTGGTGAAGGCATTACTAAGTTTATCAAACGTCTGGCTCCAGACAATATTAATGACCTAATCGCTTCAGTTGCGCTTTTCCGTCCAGGCCCTCTCGATTCAGGAGCTGCCGACAACTATGTTCGTGCAAAGCGAGGTGAATATGAGCCTACCTATTTATGGGGAACTTATGAAATCTTGAAAGATACTTTCGCTCAGATGGTTTATCAGGAGCAGATTTCGCGTGTGGCCCAAAAGGTCGGTGGCCTTAGTCTTGGTGACGGTGTGAATCTTGTAAAGGCTTTGAGTAAGAAAAAGCTGGAGAAGGTTCGTAAGTTTCAAGCTAAGTTCTTTGCCGGAGCCAAGCAAAACGGGTGTCCTAAAGAAGCTGCTGATCAAATCTGGAGCAATGTAGAGGATGCGGCAAAGTATTCTTTCAATGCTTGTATCGCCGGCCACGAATACTTGTGGGGCCGACATAAGGAAAAAGGTGCTGGCACTCGTATCAATATTGGTGATATGTGGCGTACCAAAAACGACTATGAATGGGCCAAAGCTAACAATAGGCTCGGACTTAGAAATAAGTATCGTAAGTTTGGTTACGGCACTTGTTGGTCTTTGAATGAAGATGAGAAGCTGGTCATCAATCGTATTGTGGATATACGTTATCAGGGTGTTCGCCCAGTTTATCGTATTACATTGGCAAATGGCAGTACGATTGATGTAACCGACAACCATAAACATCCAACATTGGATGGCCAAAAGCGTACTGATGAGCTTATCCCCGGAGAGGATTTTATGTATATCCGTGTGGGTTGGATTAAGGAAGATACAACCTATAGGTTTACTGACAAGGGTAAATTGAATAATCCTCGGTATCATTCTAATGATAATGTGGAGGCCCATAGCATTAATGCACAGAAAGGTCATCAGGGTTTTATGACTCGTGATTCCAATTATACAAAGCTGGAGTATTATAAGCAGCATCTGAAGAAAGATCACTGTGAGAAATGTGGTAAGCATTTGAAGCGACTGGAGATTCATCATATCAATGGTGATCATTCAGATGTTGGTGAGAACTATTCCAATATTCAGACTCTATGCCCCAGTTGTCATAAGAAAGCTCACTATGAGATGGGGCGTGTAAAAATGGGGCGTAAGGGCCTTGGCACTGCTGCTGTGCAGGTAGTTTCAGTGGAATATCTTTGCGATACGGCAGTGTATGATGTAGAAATGGAACATCCCTATCATACTTTCCTTACTGGGAAGGGGGTAGTGACGTGCAATTCTCACGCTACAGCTTATGGGTTGACGGCTTATGTTGGTGCATGGCTCAAAACTTACTATCCGACCGCTTTCTATACTGTAGTTTTACGCGACCAAGATGAGGATAAGATGGCGGTTCTTATGAATGAAATCAAGACTGTCGGTGGCACGGAGCTGGAGAAACCAAATATCAACATCTCAGGTGAAAATTTCACGGCAGACTTCAAAAATAATAAGATTTACTGGTCTTTATCTCGCATTAAGCAATTAGGCCCTAAAGCGGTAAAGTATATCGTTCAGGAGCGCAATCTGTATGGTGAGTTTTATGACCTGGAAGATTTTATCAAGCGTATCTTCAAAAGCAAGTTCAAAAACTTTGATGATGAAGGAACGGCAGAGACTCGTGAACGCTGCCCGGTAACAGCAAGAAGCGTCCGCAATCTGATTTTTGCAGGAGCCTTTGACGCTTGCGAAAATGTTGGCTCAGTCCTGGAACGATATGGCCTATTAGAAAAGGCTGCTACTCTTTTAGGATTTAAGCTGACTGAGAAGGATATTCCTGAAGAAATGCGAGATAAGCATTACTGGTGGAGCCGTCAGCAAATCACTGTTTCTGGTCACGGCACTATTGATTATCGTAGGATCTATGATAATATGGAGAAGCCAAAGAGTGTTTCAGCAAACAAGTACATCGAGTTCTCAGACCTCAGTAATATGTTCTATGAGGTCAGAAAAGGTGTCATTTGTGCAGCCATCTGTTCTGTGACTGATAAATCCTATAAGGATAAGCGAACTGGCGAAACCAAGCACTTTGGCAAAATCGAGCTTCAGCAGAACACAGAGACCAATATCCTTACTATCTGGGATGATTGGGATATTTGGAAAAAGGAGCTGAAGAAAGCAGAGGGTCGAATGATTGTGGCAGTGGTGAATGTAAAATGGAGTGATTACGATGAGAAGAACACTCTTCAAATCGGTAGAAGTTCATTCTTAAAGTTGATTTGATATGTCGTTTCTTATTGATATACGCGAGGAACTGGATGATCAGATTCAGAAACAGCTTCGCAAGTTTAGGCAAGAATGTGCTGGTACCGGCTATAATGGCTGGTACCGGATTCAAGCCGCCATTGCTAAAGCTCGTGATTTGACCATTTACCACGATAAGATTGAGAATTACATAATGCCCAATCTTTTTGATGAGAATGGAGATGCGATTGCGTGGTATCACTGGCGTGACCCCCAGCAAGTTCAGGTCAATATGATAAAACGTAATCTGCAAACATCCTCCAAACCCAGCAGAAAACGTGGTCGTGTCACTCCGACCAGACTACGGATGCTGATGAAGGAGATTCTGGACTATAGAATAAACGAATACTTAAATCCCAAACAAGATATGGCTAAACTTAAAATTCTGTGTATTGTAGGTGGTTCAGGCTGTGGCAAGACTTTAGCCTCATTGCACCTCAAATACCACAAGGATGCAAATGTGATTTGCTCCTTCACCACCAGACCCCCCAGACCTACGGAAGTGGAGGGGAGAGACCACCATTTCATTGACATTGTACCAGACCGAACAGAGCTGATTGCTTATGCTCATTTTGGTGGATATTATTACTATGCTACCAAATGGCAGGTATTTGGTCCTTGCACCGTCTATGTCATTGATGAGAAAGGACTTGAAAATCTGCGTAATGACTTTGGTGATGTCTATGACATCTACACTGTCTTGATTAAGCGAGATAAGGCTCTTCGCCGGAAATCTGGCATTGATGAAACTCGCTTGCGTCGAGATGAACGTCGTGACCTGAAAGATGAGGATTATGACTATGTGATTATCAATAACGGCAAGAAAGCAGCTCTTTTTGAGAGCATTGAGTGTATCTACGAAGAAATCAAAAACAAGTAATATGGCAGCTCCCGTAGAAAAAAGCAACGTAGTGGTTGCTATTGTGTATGACTTTGAAACTGGAGGGTTGGATTGCACCAAGAGCGCAGCCACTCAGATTTCTCTTCATGCAGTCCGTCTTGATACCTTTGAAGTAACTGAGAAATACTCGGCTTACATCTATCCTTATAGTAAGAAGGCCGATCTTGGCAAACCAAAGAAAAAGGTTCTCAAAAATAAGTATGACACCGAAGAAGAAGAGCTGATGGAGTATAGCTCTACTGCCCTGGATATAAGTGGTGTGACAATGGATTTGCTTTATCAGATGGGCAAGCCTATAGAGGATGTCTGCAATGAGATATGTGATTTCATTGAAAGGAATACTCTTCCAGTTGTGGCCGGCAATAAGCCATTTATGGTTGGCCAAAATCCGCTGTTTGATAACGGTTTTATGCAGCAGATTATGCTTTATACTGGGATATGGTCTCGTTTCATTAAACTTGTTCGTGGCCATAAGGATTTCTGGGGCAATTTCCAACCCACCCAGCTTGATACGATTTTATTATCTCAGCTCACCTTTGATAACGATAAAAGTATCACTACTTGGAAACTGGAAGCAATGGCAGAGCGTCTGGGTATTGATCTGGATGATGCTCACGATGCAGATGCTGATGTTACGGCCACCAGAGAAATTCTCAGGGTACTTACGGCAAGAATGAGAGAGCAATCAGCTGGTGGAGGTACTGCTATCGGAAGTCTGGCGGCTGAGAAGCGAGAAAAACTTAGAGATCATTTCAAAATATAACTTATGAAGAGCAATTTTCAATTCGATAAAAAGACTGGTACGATGGTGCCGGCCAGTGATGCGGTAGCTCAGGGCATTAAGGCAAATGTTCATAAGGAGGTGGTTGAGTCGAAATCTGACAAGACCACCACCCAGCCTCAGTTTCAGCAAGAGAAGAAGATTGATGTTAAGGCCGATACTGTCAATATCAATCGTAATCCAGTTGTTCAGATGAAACGTGTGGGCCATAACACCCCTATACAGTTGATTGATGAGAATGGTATGCCAGAGGCTTATCTCGACTCAACCACAACTGGAGTGATGATGTTCCGGGAGAGAGAGGATTATGACATCTGCCAGATCAGTGATGAAAAGACAGGTAAGGTTCTCGCATACATCGGTGGATATGCCCTTCAGTTCAATTTCAATATGGCAGAATTGAATACGATGGAGCGTATTGAGCAATGTTTGCAAGGACTTGTAAAACTTTTCCGACATCAGATAATGAATCAAAATCTAAGGAACTCTAACCCTTAACCGTAAGACACAGAGGCTTTGTGTGTAAGTTTTCTATTATCTATAAAGGAATAATTCAATATAGATAATGGAAAATATAAAGCTCACAAACCTTGAAGAGAAGTTCTGCTTGGTCTTTGCTTGCGGGCCTTCTCCATATAACGGCAATGCACGAAAAACCTATGATCTCGTGTTTAACGGGAGCACAGGATTGCTTTATGACCCTTCAAAAGATGGTATAGACGAGCATACTCGGAATGAGGTGGAAACCTCTATTGCCGTTAGGACACTTATGATGCGTGACGATATAAAGGACCGCATTGACCAGCTGAAAAGTGAAAATATGGTCAATGCGGCCACTTTGCGTCCGCGCCTGACTGAAACCCTTTTGAAGATTGCTGATGAGTGTTCAACTCTTCATGTAACTGACAGATGGGGTAATACTATGTCACCAGCCGCACTCCGTTCTGTTGCGGTCAACGCTATCTCAAAGCTCACCGATATGTATGGTATCAAAGAAGATATTGCGCATAAGGTTATGCTGGAGGGTGCTGATGGTGATGGCATCACATTTAACCTTATTGTGCCGGAGGCAAGTAAGGAAAATGGAATTGATAAAGTGATTGAATAACAACTTAAAAATTTGATATAATGGAAAGTAAGACAAATTCAATCATTGGAGATTTCATAATCAATAATGCCAAGTCCATATTCACTTTCATTATATTTGTTTGCGGATTGTACATTCAGTACCAAGCAAGTATGATGAGAATTGACAATATGGAGAAAGAGATTGCCCAGATCAAAGTTCAGATTGACGATCAGTATGTCAAGCTCGACAATATGAAGCTCGACAAAGCTGTCTTTGAGGCAACGATGAGGTCTTTTATTGATATGTCAACGGACATACGTCAGATCCGTGACAGATTAGAGGACATCCTTGGAGACCACCAACGTCATAATCCGCAAGCAAACAGATGAATGAGCTTAAAGTCGGAGATAGAGTTACAATCCGATACTCCAAAAAACTGGAGCAGAATGGCAATAGCCTCCTTACTAACCGGACTGGCATTGTCACTCGGATTTTGTTTACCGGTGGAAATTTGACTGGAGCCTATGTGGATGTGAAGGTAATGAGGCGTGTCAGGAATTACTACATTCCAATCAGCTCTATCGAAGGGCCGGATTTGATTAACAAAATGCGAACCCTTAGCATATTAAAATCAACTGTATTATAACTATGACTGTTTTGAAAATCGGTAGTAGAGGCGAAGAAGTTAAGACTCTACAGAAGAAACTGAACATTACAGCAGACGGTATCTTTGGGAAGAATACTGATGCTGCTGTTAAGGCATATCAGAAATCGCATGGACTGACTGTCGATGGGATTGTCGGTGCCCACACCTGGGAAAGTCTTGGTTTCCCAGCAACCAATCGGTTCATTGATGAGATTATTATCCACTGTTCGGCCACCAAAGAAGGCGTTGATTATTCGATTGACAAGATTGACGCTTCACATAAGGCTCGGAAATTCTCATCGTATGTTGATACCAACGGTAAAACACGATATATCGGGTATCACTATATCATACTCCGTGACGGCACAATCGTAAAGTGCCGCCCGGAAACAAAGATAGGGTGTCACGCTTCAGGCCACAACACAAGGTCAATCGGCGTATGCTATATTGGTGGTCTTGATGCAAGAGATACCAATGGCACGATGATTAAGGACACTCGAACACCCCAGCAAAAAGCCAGTCTTATCACTGTCATCAAAGACATTAAGAAGCGGTTTGGTACAATCGCAAGGGTAATTGGTCATCGTGACACCTCTCCAGACCTGAATGGTAATGGCGTTATTGAGCCATACGAATTTATTAAGGGCTGTCCTTGCTTCGACGCTATCCCTGAATATTCAAAACTCTAAATTTCAACAGTATGTGGAAAACTATATTAAGCAAATGTAGCCTATATATAGTCATAGGAGTTCTCTGCGTTTCCTTATGGCAAACTTATAGTCAGGCTACCAAATACCAACATAAGGCCGACACTCTGGAGGCCACCATCAGCGATCTCACTCAGGAAATTGAATACACTAAAATTCAGCTGAATGACTCTATCGCGGTATATCAGGCCGAGGTAAAAACTCTGAATATCACACAGTCAAATTTGCAGGCCAAGTATGATAAACTTCTTGCTTCTTCTAAGCTGAAGCCCAAGGATGTCAGCAATGTGACTGAGGTGGCGACTGTAACTCATAGTGTAGATACTGTTATCGCTGTGGTTGATACATTTGGAGGTATTACAGCTAAGTTAGAAGATAATTTTGTCAATATAGATGTTGAGGTATTGCCGGATAGAAATGCTATTATAGATTACGAGGTGCGTGACAGTCTGACATTGCTCAATATTCAGAAAAAGCACTCCTGGTTGTTCGGTCTGATTAAATGGAAAGAACATAAGGGTGTTCGAGTGATAAATCACAATCCGAAAGCGAATATCGTTAGTTTACAAACCATAGATATAATGGAATGATGAAACAGATAAAGACAAAGCCAATCATGCCGAAGGATTTGAAGCAGGTTGGAAAGAAACACGTTGATAAGCTGCACAGTATTAAATGCCAAAGTAAAAAAGATTGAAAAGGGTTTTAATAATAATGTGTTATTAAGCGATGATCCACTCTACTGAGAAGTAGGGTGGATTTTTCTTGCCGGACTATTATTAGAAAAGAAAGATATAATGGCAAGATTAGAGCGACCGAGAGGTCTAAAAATAACATTTAAGCCATCAGCAAGACAGTATGAGCTATGGAACGCCCTTCAACCTAATCATTGTGATAAGTGTGGGGGTAAGCTCATTATGAAACCTAATGGATTTGATAGCAAAGGGCATCAGGTGTATAGGGCTACTTGTGAGAATTGTGGGAATACCGATATTCCAGAGCAAGTCTTAGGAGGCGGTTCTGCCGGTGGTGGTAAATCATATATTGGTTGTTGTTGGCTGGTATGCAGTTGCATACAATTTCCCGGCATCCGTATGGTGGTTGCCCGAAAGGTGCGTAAGACCCTTTTGGAAACTACTTGGAAAACCTTAAAAGACGTGCTAAATTCGTGGGGATTAAAGCAAGATGTACATTATCATATAAATAATGTTACTTATATCATTACATTCTGGAATGGTTCAGAAATAATGGCAATGGACTTGACCCCCAGCCCCCAGGACCCTGACTTCAACTCTCTTGGTTCATTGGAAATCACTGGAGGCTTCATTGATGAGGTGTCTGAGGTGTCCGAAAAGGCTGTGGAAGTGCTGGCATCCCGTATTCGTTACAAGATTGCTGAGACCTTTGTAGTCGGTAAATTGTTTATGTCAACCAACCCTTGCTTGACTTGGGTACGTTCTACCTTTGTTATGACTGATGATGGGGATCCAGTTGAATTGCAGTCTGGCTATCGTTATATCCCATTCAGTCTGTTCGATAATCCCAATGAGTCGTTTAGAGCTATCTACTATAACAAGTTGAGCAAGCTGAGAAATAAAGCGGACCGTGACCGTCTGTTGTATGGTAACTGGCTCTTCACCACAAGCAATAAAATGGCTGCTTATTGGAACTTTGATGGTGATACACATCTGGTTCATAATTTAAGGGAGCAGTCTTATGACCCGATGAAACCGCTCATTCTCAGTTTTGACTTCAATGTAAATCCATATATGAGTTGTTTGCCCATTCAGATTGATTGGGAGAATAAGATTGTGTATGTTTTTCCTGAATATGTCGGCTACCCTAAAGATAAGAGAAACAACACCCCAGCTTTCACAAGATGGATAGCCTCTCAGTTGGTTGCCGACGGTCATATCGGTGGTGTATTGCTGACTGGCGACCCTGCTGGTCTATCTCGTTCCACTCAGACTGAAGAAGGGGTTAATAACTTTACCATTGCCAATAAGAATATGACCAATGCTGTGCTGAAGCCGAAAATTCAGCTTTTGAGCAAGCAGCCGGCAATGGTTACACGACTTGAATTTATCAATGAGTTACTGCATAATTTCAAAGGCTGGAAGGTCTATATTGATGCTCGCTGCCACAGACTGATTGAGGACTTTGTATATCAGAAGAAAAATCCTGACGGAACTAAAGAAAAGAAGAAGGTTCTTAATGATAATGGAGAGCGTGTTGAGCGTTGGGGCCACTTCTCAGATTGCTTCGACTATGCGATGATTTACTATCTGAGTTCAATCTACACTCAGTATAAAACAGCCTCAACTGAGATAGTCACTACCATAGATTCAGAGGACACTGTATATGGGGAATTTGACTATTAATAAATAAAACAGCAATAATATGATATATCATCGTTTTCTGACAAATAGGGATTACTTTTGCATCGCTACGGAAGAGCACATGAGGCAGCTTATTCGTGGTGTGGAAGATCGTATTCCACAAGCGGAGCAAAGAGCCGAAATGCAGCTTCTGGAGTTTCTCGACCAGTATTATGAGATTGAAAAAGTGTTGGCTGTCGGTAAGAATATCAGAGAATATAACATCAATGTTTCTTACCCCGGTCAGACGTGGATTAAAAAAGATGAGGAAATCTTTAAGACATTGACCTGTATCAATGGCCTCAAAAGACCTACCAAGGTTGAATATTGGAAACAAGTTAATGACTTTATCAATCCCTGCCTCATTGAACATGCTAAGAAATACTCCCAGCTCCGTATGTATCCCAAAGGAGAGGTTGTCAAGTTCGGAACTGAATATTGGCAGTGTGCAGTGCCTCACGGATATGAAGCTGGAGAAATTCACGTTCCCGGTGTAAAGGCGTGGCGTGAAGCTGAAATTATCCCCTGGGAACCTAATATGGAATGGGAGAAAGACCAGGTATGCTCTTTCAATGACCAGTTCTATCAATTTCTTGGTAAATCAGAGGAAGAAGAGGAAGAGCCGACCGAACCCACTCCTGAGTTACCCGAAGAGCCTGAGACACCTGAAGAGCCTGAAGATGTCGAAACTCTTTCTGAAGATAATCCAGAACCAATAGAGGGTAATGATGAAGAGCCTGAAGGTGGTGAAGAACCTACTCCTGAGTTGCCGAGTGACGAGGCTGTTCTTACTCCAGAGGAAGATGATTGCTGGGGCCTTATCGGAGATTATTCTGAAGAGTTAGAATATGACTACTCAGAAGATGCTCGTGATTATGTTGTTGCAGAAGGAACGGTGTTCTATCCGGTTCTTAACCCCAATCCAGATAAACTTGTTGATGGTATCAATATCACAAGAGATGACCCCAGAAACAGCAATATCGTTGCTCATTTGAGCCGTATCGCACTCTATCATCTTCATTCAATCATTTCTGCCACCAACATTCCAGAAACGCGCCGGTGGGCTTATGAGGACTCTATGCAGTGGCTCTATAATGCTTCCAAGTTCAAGATCAATCCTCAGCTTCCCCGGAAAAAAGAACGTGATTCTTGTGATCCAAAAGTTGACTGGGCGTTAGAAACATTCCAAAGGAGCTATGACCCTAATGAAAACATTTGGTTGATATAAAAATCTATTCTTTCTTGCCTGATAGGGCGGTTCAACTCAGAAAATAACGAGTTGGCCGCCTTATTTATTAAGAATATTTAACACTTATAGGGTATTGATGAAGCTTAAAATTCAAATTTTAGTGAAGTAATCACTCTTAAAATTCAAGTTTTTTAGCTAATTTTGCAGTACAAAACGCGGAGTTGTGATACAACTTGTGCATATTTTGTGACAAAATCGAACCATTAAATTACTGCAACTGACTGAATTTCAGCATAAAATATATAAAGGTGGGGAGTCCCCTGGTGGCACCACGAACCTAAATTTTAGGAGAAGATAAAACACTGAATATCAATGATATTCGGTGTTTTTCTCATTTTAGGGGTAGCGCAGAATGCGGAAAAATGGGGTCAAGCCGAAAGCACGGTGCATATGTTAAATTGGGGTCAAGCCGAAAGCACGGTGCATATGTTAAATTGGGCAATTAGAAG
>ERZ778497.70-NODE-70-length-90686-cov-9.057596_pt1 | contig 90686 bp, 77 predicted proteins | sample MGYA00509938_ERZ778497 | MGnify/ENA primary metagenome ERZ778497 (study PRJEB29527, sample SAMN07138969) | mouse gut metagenome | material: feces | host: mouse | place: China:Nanjing | collected 2016-01-25 ... | reverse complement strand
CCCAACACCACCGACTAGGAGTCTAAATCAACACAAAATGACCTATATGCCCGAACCCATGAGCCAACCCATCCTCGGCACTGGCATCGACTGGAACGAATTCCACACCGCCGCCCGCTACCCAAACACCACCGACTAGGAGTCTAAATCAATAACTTTAGTTCCTATATGCCGGACATAGTGCCGCATCTATGCAAAAGGCCTCCGCAATCATGCGAAGGCCTCAAGCCGTGGAGCTAAGGGGATTCGAACCCCTGACCCTCTCCATGCCATGGAGATGCGCTACCAGCTGCGCCATAGCCCCGAATGGGACGACCGGTGTACCACCAGCCGCTTCGTGGAGCTAAGGGGATTCGAACCCCTGACCCTCTCCATGCCATGGAGATGCGCTACCAGCTGCGCCATAGCCCCATTCGACTTGCTCAATCGAACCTGAGACAGGTTACATCATTTGCTCCCGGGATGCAAAAGACGGCGTGTCGCACTGTGTCGACACGCCGTCCGCATCCGGTTCTAGGCATGGAGCCCCAATGGTTCACTGCCCTGTTTGGCTGCCATCCTTGTGTTGGGTGGTGCCGGAATCCGCGTTGTCACCGCCTTGGGTGCCGTCAGCGGCACCGGAGTCGCCACTGTGCCCCGTATCGGATTCATTGTCGCCCTCGGAGTCCGCGCCATTGCCCGTATCCGTATCGCTGCCGCCAGTGCCCGCCCCACCGTTCGGGTCATCGGCGCCGGCGCTCTGCCCGTTGCCGGATGTGGCATCGGGTTGCTCGGTGGTGGCCTGCGGTGTGGGCGTGGGAGTCGTGGACGGTTGCGACGAGGGTTGTGTCGGCGTGTCGGTCGGGCTGGGCGTAATCACCGGTTCCTTGTGCCGCGTGTCGTCGGTCGTCTCAGTGGGGTGCACGATGTCGCGCACCACGGAATCGGTGCCCTGCCCGTCGGTCAGCGCCAGGATGATGCCCGCGGTGGCGCCAACGGCCACCAGTGCGGAGACGACCGCCACGATGATGGCCACGCGTTTGTCGCGCGCGTTCATCGGCGGCCGGGTGCCTGAGTCATGCGCCGCCGAACCGTGCGACGAGGAGACCGTGCGCCCGATACGCTCGCCCTCACCGTCATCCTGCACCACGGGGATCCGCTGGGTGCTGTCGGTCGGCTCCCCCGCATCATCCGTGCCGTCCACCGCATCGCCGGCCTGCGGGTCCGCGGGGGCGAGCCCGAGCTGGTTCTGCGCGGCATCCTGCAGTTTCTTGCTCGACGCGTCGATGACGTTCTTATAGATCTGCGAGGCGGCCGTGGAGACGATCGACGCCACGGCGACGCCGATGACCGAACCGGCGATGCCGATCTTCGACGACAGCAGGAACGACGTGATCGCCGCGAGCGCGCCCGCGAACAGTTGGGAGAAGGACAGTCCTTTGAAAAAGTTCTTCACTGCGCGTCGCCCCGATTCACTCGTCCCGGCCCCGGGCCTCGCCGGGGTCGTCCCATGCAGGGGTGTCGGCGAGCGCCGGGCCATGGTTGTAGTCGACGAGGATCCACCGGTCGTCCGCGTCGATGCGCGCGTCGACGAGGCGTGCCCAGTGCGCGTTGCGCATTGAGGTGATCGACACGAAGTCGGGGAAGCGCTCGCCGATGCCGTACATCTCCTGGATCGTGTTCTCAATCAGCGCGCCATGCGAAAAGACGAACAAGTCGGTGTCGGACCCCGCGCGGTGCGACCAGTCACGCAGCGCGTCCCAGCCGCGTGCGCCGGCGTGGGCGTGGGATTCGGCCCGGTGGCGCATTTCGCCACCCAGGCCGCGCATCCATAGGTCGAAGTCGTCAGGAAACGCGGCGCGCAGTTCGTCCATCGACATGCCTTCCCAGTCACCGAAGTGCCGTTCACGCAGGCGTCCGTCGACGTGCACGTCGAGTCCGAGCGGGTCGGCGAACGCGTGCGCGCTCTGCTGTGCGCGCTTGAGGTCGGAGGCGACGACGAGCTGGCGTGCGGCGGGTTCGGACGTGACGTACAGGTCGCGTAACGCCCGACCGGTCTGCTCCACCTGCCATTGGCCGGTCGCGTCGAGGGGGATGTCGACCCATCCTTGGATGCGGCCGGCCTTGTTGTATGCGGTGCGCCCGTGCCGCACGAGTGTGATCGAACGGACCCGCATGCTCAGCGCTCCGTGGACTGCGGTTCCTCGGGGTGTTCGAGGGGCAGCTCGATCTGCGGGCAGTCGCGCCACAGGCGTTCCAGATGGTAGAAGTCACGCGCCTCGTCATGCATGATGTGCACGATGAAGTCACCGTAGTCGAGCAGGATCCACTGGGCCTCCTGCACGCCTTCGCGCGAGCGCGGCTGGCGTTTGCCGTCGTTGAGGAACAGGTCCTTTTCGACCTCTTCGGCGATGGCGAGCACCTGGCGTTCGTTCGGCGCTGACGCGATGAGCATGCCGTCGCAGATGCCGAGCGCGTCACTGACGTCATAGGCCACGATGTCATGCGCCTTCATGCGGTCGGCGGCCGCGGCCGCGATGCGGATCGATGCGATGGACGATTCCAATGCTGTCATGCTGTTTCACGCTCCCAAGCTGGTTTCCAATGCTCCACATTGTGTTGTGTGTTCTCTGAATACACCATGGTGTCGTCTGGCACCTCATGGCGGATGACCGATCCGGCGCCGCTCGTGACGTGGTCGCCGACGGTGACGGGGGCCACGAAGAGGTTGCCCGCGCCGATGTGCACGTCGGAGCCGATCGTGGTGTGGTGTTTGTGCACGCCGTCGTAGTTGGCGGTGATTGTGCCACCGCCGATGTTGGTGTGTTCACCGAGGTCGGCGTCGCCCACATAGCTCAGATGCGGCACCTTGGTGCCACGGCCGATGTGCGCCTTCTTCATCTCGACGAATGCGCCGGCTTTGGCTTCCTCACCGATCTCGTTGCCCGGCCGCAGATAGGTCCACGGGCCGATTGTGGCGGCGCGGCCGATGTGTGTGCCTTGCACGCGCGAGCGCTCCACATGCGCCTGCACGTCCACGGTGGCGTCGATGAGCGTCGTGTACGGACCTATCTGTGCTTCGGCGCCGATCGACGTGCTCCCCTGCAGGAAGCAGCCGGGCAGGATCACCGCGTCCGCTTCGATGCGTACATCGTCCTCGATCCATGTGGTCTGCGGGTCGAGGATCGTCACCCCTTCGCGCATCCAATACTCGCAGACGCGCGTGTTGTGCGCCTTGGCGAGCGCGGCGAGCTGCACGCGATCGTTCACGCCTTCGACGCTCAACGGGTCGGGGGCGGCGAACGCGCCGACCTTGCCGAACGCCTTCGCCTCCTTCAACGCGTCGGTCAGATAGAACTCGCCCTGCGCGTTGTTCGCGTCCAGGTGCGCGATCGCCCGGGTCAGCACCTGCGCGTCGAACACATAGACCGACGTGTTCACCTCGTGCACGGCCAGTTCGCTCTTGTTGGCGTCCTTCTGCTCCACGATCTTGAGCACGTCGCCGTTGGGGCCGCGGATGATGCGCCCGTACCCGGTCGGGTCGTCGAGTTCGGTCGTGAGCACAGTCGCGCCGTCGCCGCTCGCCACATGGTAGTCGAGCAATGCGCTGAGCGTGGCGGTGTCGAGCAACGGCATGTCGGACGCCGCGATGAGCACCGGCCCCTCCAGCGGGCCGTCGTGCTGCAACTGGTCCATCGCGCATTGCACGGCGCGGCCGGTGCCGGGAATCTCATCCTGCTGCACGATGCACACGCGCGGATCATAGCCGCGCGCGGCCTGCGCCACGCGTTCGGCCTGATAGCGCACGACCACGGCGAGGGTGGCCGGGTCGAGCGCAGCGACCGACGCCATGACGCGTGCGAGGAACGTCTTGCCGGCAAAGGGGTGCAGCACCTTGGGCGTGGCCGAACGCATGCGCGTGCCTTCGCCCGCAGCCAGCACAATCGCAGCGGTGACTGTCATGGAATCCTCCAAACATGATAGAAAAAGCGCCCGCTCCCACGGTGGAAGAACCGTGGAATGCGGGCGCTAGGTTCGCTCCCCCACCTGGACTCGAACCAAGACAAAGGGTTCCAAAGACCCGTGTGCTGCCATTACACCATGGGGGAACGGCGGGGCGAACCCGCCAAGTGTTTATTATGCCATACGCCCGGACTTTCCCGCGACACGGCAAGGCCGGGCGGGAGCCTGCACGGCGTCAGGCGAACAGGAACCCCTTGCCATGGTGTTCGGGGTAGGTGTCGAACAGTTCGGCGACGGACCCGTCTTCGAACACGGCCTTGATGGCGCTCGCCAGCAACGGCGCGATCGACAGCACGGTCAGGCCGTCCCAGCGCTTCTCTTCGGGAATCGGCACGGTGTCGGTCAGCACCACTTCGCGGGCGCCGCAGTTCTTGAGGCGTTCGACGGCGGGGCCTGAGAGCACGCCATGCGTGGCGACGACGGTCACCGACTTGGCGCCGGACTCCTGCAGCACCTTGCAGGCGCCGGCGATTGTGCCGGCGGTGTCGATCAGGTCGTCGACGAGCACGCAGTCCTTGCCCTTGACGTCGCCGACGACGCGGTTGGCCACGGCCTGGTTGGGACGGGTGATGTCGCGTGTCTTGTGCACGAACGCGAGCGGGCCGCCGCCGAGGCGCTGCGCCCACTGCTCGGCCACGCGGATGCGGCCGGCGTCCGGGGAGACGACCGTGACGTTGTCGAGATCGTCCGCGAAGCGGTCGCGGATGTAGTCGACGAGCACCGGCATGGCGATGAGATGGTCGACGGGTCCGTCGAAAAAGCCCTGGGATTGTGCGGCGTGTAGGTCGACGCTCATGATGCGGTCGGCGCCTGCCGTCTTGAGCAGGTCGAACACCAGACGGCACGAGATGGGTTCACGGCCGCGGTGCTTCTTGTCCTGGCGCGAATAGCCCAGCAACGGGCTCACCGCGGTGATGGAGCGCGCGGACGCACGCTTGAGCGCGTCGATCATGATGAGCTGTTCCATGATCGCGTCGTTGACGGGGTCGCTGTGGCTCTGCAGGACGAACACGTCCGCGCCACGCACGGATTCGGTGTACCGCACATACATCTCGCCATTGGCAAAATCGTACGCCGTGGTCTCCAGAACGTCGATGCCGAGCTGCTGCGCCACATCCGTGGCGAGCTTGGGATGGGCCCTGCCGGTAACGAGAATGAGGTTCTTATCAGGTTTGCCTTCGAGGATTGCGCTCACCGTATCTCCAAACGTCAGTTCGTTGTGGACGTGTCCCATAGTAATGGCGCCAGCTGACCGGCGCAGGCGCTTACGCGCGTCGAAAACCCACTACGAGGCGTGGTAGAGGCCATGCTTGCCGATGTATTGCACCACGCCGTCGGGCACGAGGTACCACACCGGTTCGCCATGGGTGGCGCGCCGGCGCACATCGGTGCTCGAAATGGCCAACGCGGGGATTTCAAGCATGTCGACCTTGCCTTCGGGCAGGGGGCTCGACGCCGCATAGCCGGGACGCGTGACCGCCACGAAATGCGCGATGTCGAACATCTGTTCGACATCCTTCCATTGCATGATCTCGGCCACGGCGTCGGCGCCGGTGATGAAGAACAGGTCCGCGTCCGGGTACAGCGCCCGCAGGTCACGCAACGTGTCGATCGTGTACGTGACGCCAGGACGGTCGATATCGACACGCGACACGGTGAACTTCGGGTTCGACGCGGTGGCGATGACCGTCATCAGGTACCGGTCCTCGGCGTTCGTCACATGTTTGTCGAGCTTGAACACCGGCCGGCCCGTCGGCACGAAGATGACCTCGTCGAGGTCATAGACCCACGCCACTTCCGACGCGGCCACAAGATGGCCGTTGTGGATCGGGTCGAACGTGCCGCCCATGATGCCGATGCGTGAACGCTCATGCCAATTGCCGCGGGCGGAACGCTTGCCTGGCGCCGAAATGATGTGCGCGGTGGCAGTCTGTGCCGCCGACAGTTCCGCCATACGCCGCGGCTGGCCCTGCTCACTCACCGGAGGCCCCGGATTCGTCGCCGAGCGCGTCGAATTCTCCCTGCAGCGAGCGAATCGTGTCGGCGTCCGATTCGCCTTCGGAGTCGATGCGCCCCATGTCCTCGTCCCATTCGTCCTGCACGACGCGGCGAATCTCCGCGAAGGTCGGCAGCAGGAACTTCGGCTGGAACGTGCGCCGCACGTGCGCCACGCGTTCCGTGATACGGATGAGGGTGTCGGTCATGCCATCGATGTCGGCATGCTGTTCCATCGTGCGGAAGCGGTCGATGTACTCCTCCATGAGGGTGACTTGGCCGAGCGCCTCCTGGTATTGCGCGTCGGTGACGGCGATGAGGTCCGGCGCATCCTCCTCAGGCCAGCCGATCAGTACCGCGTCCGCGTATTCGAGCGACGCGCGCTGGGTGGCGGTGGCGATGCCGTCCTCGATCTGCACAAGGAACACGTAGCGCACGAGGCTGAGCCGTTCGGAGACGATCTTGAGCACGCTCGTGCGCTGCGCTAGGTCGACGCCCCACGGGTTGGGCATCACACGGTCGTTGACGCGCACGACGGACGACAGGCCCGACTGCCCTGCGCCGCTCATGCGCGCACCTGCCCGGTGCCGTAGCCGACCCACTTGGTCGTGGTCATCTCCTGCAGCCCCATGGGCCCGCGCGCGTGCATCTTCTGCGTCGAGATGCCCAGTTCGGCGCCGAAGCCGAACACGCCGCCGTCGGTGAAGCGGGTCGAGGCGTTGACCATGACGACGGCGGAGTCGATGTCTTTCGTGAAGCGCTCGACCGCGCCGTAGTCCTCGGCGAGGATCGACTCAGTGTGGTGGGTCGAATACGTGTTGATGTGCGCGATCGCGTCGTCGATCGAGTCGACGACGCGCACGCCGATCTCGAGGGCGAGGTATTCGGTGCCCCAATCGGATGCGTCGGCCTCGAGCAGTTCGATGTCGCGGATGTTCGCCTCGCCGATGATGCGGTACGAGACCTCGTCGGCGTGGATCGCCACATGCGCGTTGGCGAGCGCCTGCGCCGCCATCGGCAGGAACGCCTCGGCCACGTCGCGGTGCACGATGAGCTTTTCGGCCGCGTTGCACACGCCGACACGCTGCGTCTTGGCGTTGAGCAGGATCGGGATGGCCTTGGTCAGGTCGGCGGAACGGTCCACGTAGATGTGCACGTTGCCGGCACCGGTCTCGATGACGGGCACCTTGGAGTTGCGCACCACGGCCTGGATGAGGCGCGCGCTGCCGCGGGGCACGAGCAGGTCGACATGCCCTCGCGCCTCCATGAGCGCGGTGGCGCCTTCGCGCCCGTACGGGTCCACGGTGTCGACGAGGGCCGCGTCGAAATGCAGCTCGGCGAGCACGTCCTTGACAATCGCGAGCGTGGCCGCGTTGGTGCGCTCGGCCGCGTGGCCGCCGCGCAGCAGGGCCGCGTTGCCGGATTTGATGCACAACGACACCACGTCCACGGTGACATTGGGACGCGCCTCGTAGATCATGCCGATCACACCCATCGGCACGCGCACCTGCTGCAGGCGCAGACCGTTGGGAGCCTCGAAGCCGCGCACGACCTGTCCCACCGGGTCGGGCAGCGTGGCCACATGGCGCATGTCCTGGGCCGAGGCCGCGATGCGCGGCACGTCGAATTTGAGCCGGTCGAGCTTGCCCGCGTCCATGCCTTCGTCGAAGGCCTGGCTCATGTCGAGCGCGTTCGCCGCGGCGATCTCGTCGGCACGCGCGTCGAGCGCGTCGGCGATCGCCGCGAGCAGGCCGTTCTTCACGTCGGTCGTGGATTTCGCCAGGGCGCGTTGCGCCTCGGCGGCGCGGTCGGCCATCGCGCACACCGCGTCGAACACGCCGCCGGACACCTGATTCGTCTCTTCCATCGCTGTAGTCGTCATATCTGCGAGGATAGTGGATGAGCCATACAGTCGCATATGGCGTCGCGGAACGTGGAACGCTTGCCGGGCGCGTTCCACAGCACGGACGTGCGGGCCCGTGCTGCCCACTGATGCGGCTAGACTGGGCTGCGCAAGCAATCCGGCACACTTCTAGTTCGGTAAGGACCATTCGCAAGTGACTACTTTCCACAGCACGCGCAGCAGCACCGACGCGCTCACCTCCAAGCAGGCCATCCGCAAGGGCATCGCCGATGACGGCGGCCTTTTTGTGACCGATCAACTCGGCGAGACCACGGTCGACATCTCCGCGCTCGCTGGCAAGTCGTACCAGCAGATCGCGTTCGACGTGCTCAGCGTGCTGCTGCCCGACTTCGGCGAAGACGAGTTGAAGCAGTGCATCGCCGAGGCGTACGGCAGCCAGTGGTCCGATGAGCGCATCACCCCGGTCAAGCCGCTCGGCGACGACTATGTGATGGAACTGTTCAACGGCCCCACATGCGCGTTCAAGGATGTGGCGCTGCAGATCCTGCCGCGCTTCATGGCCCGCACCACGCCGGCCGACGGCGACGCGGACGAGAAGATCATGATCGTGACCGCCACTTCGGGCGACACGGGCAAGGCCGCGCTGGCCGGGTTCGCCGACGCCGCGGGCACCGGCATCACCGTGTTCTACCCGCAGGGCCGGGTGAGCCGCGTGCAGGAGCTGCAGATGACCACGCAGACCGGCTCCAATGTGCATGTGTGCGCCGTCAACGGCAATTTCGACGACGCGCAGTCCACCGTCAAGGAGATCTTCGGCGACCAGGAGCTCGCCGAACGCCTCGCCGCGGACGACCATGTGGTGCTCTCGTCGGCGAACTCGATCAACGTGGGCCGCTTGGTGCCGCAGGTCGTCTACTATTTCTCGGCGTACGCGCAGCTGCTCGAACAGCAGGTGATCAATGTGGGCGACGAGGTCGACTTCGTGGTGCCGACCGGCAATTTCGGCGACGTGCTCGCCGGCTACTACGCGAAGATGCTTGGCCTGCCGGTGCGCCAGCTCGTCGTGGCCTCCGACAAGAACAACGTGCTGTTCGACTTCCTGACGACCGGCACCTACAACCGCAACCGTCCGTTCTACGAGACGATCTCGCCGTCGATGGACATCCTCATCTCCTCGAACCTCGAACGCATGCTGTATTACATGGCGGAGAAGGACCCGCGCCTGATCACCTACCTGATGAACGACCTGGCGCAGTACGGCGCCTATGAGGTGCCGCCGCAACTGCTCGCGCAGATCCGCCAACTGTTCGCCACCGGCTGGGCCGACGAGGACCAGGTGCGCCAGATGATCGCCGAATGCTGGCGCGACAACCATTATGTGATCGACCCGCACACCGCATGCGGCTATTTCGTGATGCGGCAGATGCCGGCCGACCCGGGCACGCCGCGTGTGCTGCTGAGCACCGCGAGCCCCTACAAGTTCCCGCGCGTGGTCAACGAGGCGCTGGGGCTCAAGGCCGACGGCACCGATTTCGAATGCATGGACGAGCTCGCGGCCGCCACCGGCACCGAGGTGCCCGCCATGCTGCGCGGCCTGGAAAGCGCCGACGTGCGGTTCCGTGACTGCGTGGAGGTCAGCGACATGGCCCACTACGTAGAGCAGTGCGCCGACCGTCTGTAACATAACGCGCCCAGCATGTGTTGGCCCCATCGCCATATGGCGATGGGGCCAACACATTGTTCAGGCGAGCGGACGTGGCGCCTGCGCGAAGTCGTCGAGGACGCCTTGCGCAATGGATTGGATCGCCGGCCAGGATTGTGCGGACGACTCGTCGTAGACACCCCACACATGCATGCCGGCCCCGGCCGCCGATTGCACGCCCGCAAGCAGGTCCTCGAACACGGTGGCCGCATGGGCCGGCACACCGACGCGCGCGGCGGCCTCCAGATAGATGTCGGGGTGCTCCTTGCCGCGCCCCACATCGTCGACACCGACGATGGCGTCGAACAGGTCGAGCATGCCGGCGTGCCCAAGCGCCGGCGCGCGCAGCCCGGCGGGCATCGTCGTGGCCACCGCAAGTCTGGCGCCGGTGGCTTTGAGGTAGCGCAGATAGTCGAGCGCATGCGCCTTGGGCTGCACGACGCTCGTATACGCGTCATGCGCCATGCGGTCCCATTCGGCCATCAGTCCGTCCTCGGTGTCGTCCAAGCCGAACCGGTCGATCGTATAGCGCGCGATCTCACGGAACTGCATCGCCGTGACGGTCTCCATATAGTCATCGGGCACGGTGATGCCGCGTTTCGCCAGGAACGCGGCATCGATCTGGTCCCAGACGCCCATCGAATCGAGCAAGGTGCCGTCCAGGTCGAAGATCGCGGCCTTGCCGAGGTTCTCGTCAGTCGTCATGCGCACTGCCTCCTGCTACCGCATCGGTGTTGTCGTCGTCCAGGCGCGAGGCGTCGAGCAGCTCACGCGCATGGTCGAGCGATGTGCGCGTCGTGTCGCCGGCGAGCATGCGCGCGATCTCCTCGACGCGCGCGCTCCCCTGCACTTCGCGCACGCTTGTGCCCGTGCGACCCTCGCCATCGGTGCCTTTGCTCACCACATACTGGCGTTGGGCCCACGAGGCCACCTGCGGCAGATGCGTGACGACGATGACCTGCGCGTGCCGGGCGAGGCGCGCCAAGCGCCGCCCGAGCTCCACCGCGGTGCGTCCGCCCACGCCGGCGTCGACCTCGTCGAAGATGAACGTCATCGGTGCGCCCTGCTCCCCCGATGCGCCATGGCCCGCCGCGGACAGTTCGAGCGCGAGCATGAGCCGGCTCAGTTCGCCGCCCGACGCGCTCGCGCCCATCGGCATCGGCTCGGCGCCCGGGAACGGTGTGAACAGGAACGCGATGTCGTCGATGCCGTGCGCGTCGAGCGCGCCGTCGCCACTGCGCGGCTGCACGCGGATCGAGAGCGCCGCGCCGTCCATCGCCAGCTGTCCGAGTTCGCCCGCGACTGCTTGGCACAATGCGTCTGCGGCTGCGCGTCGCGCCTTGGTGAGCCGTTTCGCCGCACGCAGCGCCGCTTCGGCGAGCGCGTCGCGTTCGGCGCGCAATTGGGCGAGCCGTTCGGGTGAATCGTCGAGGTCCTCGAGTTCGAACCGCGACCGTTCGCGCCATGCGAGCACGTCGGCGAGCGTCGGCCCCCACCGGCGTGTCAGTTCGTCGAGCTCGTGGATGCGCCCGTTGAGCGCGTCGAGTTCTTCGGGGCCGCCTTCGCTGTCGAGCTGCCGCGTGAGTGTGAACACCACGTCGGCGAGTTCGGTGCCCACGGCGTCCAGGCGGTCGGCGCACTGGCGCAGACCGTCGTCGAATCCGAGCGCTCGCAGGGCGTCGGCGGCGCGTTGCACGAGGTCGCACGCGCCGGGCAGTTCCATGCCGTCGTCGTTCTGGGCTGCGTCGAGTGCGCCAAGCGCCTGGGCGACGCCGGCATTGACGCGCGCCGCGTTTTCGATGCGGGTGCGGCGCGCCTTGAGCTCGTCGAGTTCGCCGGCCTGCGGGTCGATGCGGTCTATGCGCGCGATCGATTCACGCAGGTAGTCCGCCTGCTGGCGCATCGACGCCTCCTGCGATTCGATGCGGTGCAGGTGGTCCTCCGCCTTACGGTAGGCGGCGTAGGCGCGCGCATAGGCATGGAGCAGGTCACCGTCGGCGGCGTACCGGTCCAGGAACGCGCGCTGCCGGGCCGCGGTGGCGAACCGCAGCTGGTCGGCCTGCCCATGGACGGTGATGAGTTCGGCGCACACAGCACCCAACAGTGAGCGCGGCACCGTTTTGCCGCAGATGACGGCGCGAGAACGGCCATGCGACGGCACCGTGCGCGCAAGGAACACCTCGTTGTCGACGATGCTGATGCCGGCGTCGTCGAGCAGTGGCACGGCAGGCGAATCGGCGGGCAGCGCGAAGATCGCCTGCGCCCATGCGGCCGTCGTGCCGGTGGCGACGCGCGTGGGGTCGGCCGGGGCGCCGCAGACCATGTCGAGTGCGGACAGGAGCATGGATTTGCCGGCGCCGGTCTCGCCGGTGATCGCCGTCATGCCGGCGTGGGGTGCGATGGTTGCGGTATGGATGGGCCCTAGGTCTCGCAGTTCGAGTTCTTCAAGCAAAGTGGGGTCACCGGTTCCTTGTGTGGGTGTCGGATGTGCAGGATGTGCGCGTGTGTGGCGTCAGGCGCCGTAGTCTGGGTCGTCGGCGTCGCCCTGCCCGCGCAGCGACGTGTTGGCTTCAGGGGCGTGCCGGTCACGCCAACCGACGACCGGCAGGTTGAATTTCGTGACGAGCCGGTTGGTGAACGGCGCGTCCGACAGGCGTGCCAGACGCAGGCGCGCGGCCGATTGGCGGATCGCGACGCGCGTGCCTTTGGGCAGCGCGCGCTGGCGGCGGCCATCGCAGCAGATCCACCCTTCGGACGTGGAATCGTCGTCGATGCGCAGCGAGAACGACGAGTCGGAACCAATGACGATCGGGCGGGCGAACAGCGCGTGCGCGGCGAGCGGCACCATGAGCAACGCCTGCACGTCGGGCCAGATCACCGGGCCGCCGGCGGAGAACGCGTAGGCGGTCGAACCGGTGGGCGTCGAGAAGATGACGCCGTCGCAGCCGAACGAGCTCATTTCCACGCCGTCCACACCGATCGACAGTTCGACCATCTTGCCGCGGTCGGCGCGTTCGATCGTGATGTCATTGAGCGCCCAGTCGCGCAACGGTTCGTGTGCATCGGGCAGCCAGACGTCCACATGCGCGATCATGCGTTCGTCGATGTTGTAGTCACGTTCGGCGATGCGGCGGATCGCGTCGTGGATCTGGAAGCTTTCGAATTCGGCCAAAAATCCCACATGGCCCATGTTGATGCCGATGATCGGCACGCCCGTGCAATGCACGAGCTCGGCGGCGCGCAGGATCGTGCCGTCGCCGCCGAGGACGACGACGATCTCGGTGTCTTCGGGCACCCGCTCGCACGGCTGGCCGAATTCGGGCACGTCGAGCCGGTCGATGACCTGCACGTCGAACCCGGCCTCCTGCAATTGCCCGACCGCGCCCTGCACGACGTCGCCGCGGTGCATGAGGCGCTCGTGTGTGACGACAATGGCATGCCGCGTCTTGGTCATGGCCGCTCCGTTTCTCGCGTGGGTGTACGCCACCATGGTAGTCGACGCCTCGTATCGCCCTTCCCCTGCCAAACGTCCGGCGATACGCGGACAGACGCCGTGAAGTCGCTCGTGGCTCTACAATGGCTACGTAAGGACACGCACTGTGGTCACGGCTTGGACGGGGAGGCAGCATGGCGAATCTCCTGTTCGACGAATCGGCGTCGAACAGCGACGCTTCACAAGGCTATGCCTGGTGGTTCTCGGGCGACACGTTCGAGAAGGCCGCCGCCGAGGAACGCAAACCGATTCGACGCTCATTGAGCTACCGGATCAACTCGCACCCCGGCCGGCTGACGATCATCTACTTCGTCGTGCTGGTGTGCCTGTCCACGTCGCTGCTGCTGTTGCCCATCTCCACGCAGGAGGGGCAGTCCACGTCGTTCTCCACCGCGTTCTTCACCGCGGTCAGTGCATTGTCGACATGCGGCATCTCGATCGTGAACACCACAAGCCACTGGTCCATGTTCGGCCAGGCGGTGCTCATCATCTCCGTGCAGATGGGCGGTCTGGGCGTCATGACCTTCGCCTCGCTCATCGCGCTCGCCGTCAACCACCACCTCAAGGCCATGCAACGCCTGCTGACGGCCTCCGAGCTCGGCACCAACAAGCTCAGCGAGATCCGCGGCGTGCTCACGGTGGTGCTCACCACCACATTCGTCATCGAGAGCATCACGTTCATCGCCCTGTTCCCCGGCCTACTCCATGTGAATAAGGGGTCGGTGGGGCATTCGCTGTGGGAGTCGCTGTTCTTCGCCGTCATGGCGTACAACAACGCGGGCTTCACCCCCGACGGCGCGGGGCTGTATGTGAACAACTGGGCTGTGGGCATGCCGATCATGCTCTCCGCGTTCTGCGGCACGCTCGGTTTCCCCGTCATCCTCAACATCTTCCGTTGCACACGCCGGCACCAGCCGCCCAAACGCTGGAACCTGCACACCAAGGTCACCCTCATTACCACGTTCGCGATCGTGCTTGTCTCGCTCATCTGGTTCCTGGCTGTGGAATGGGACAATCCGGCGCTGTTCAAACACGCCGACGTGGAGACGCGCATGCGCCGCGCCATGGTGGCCGCGGTGATGCCCCGCAGCAGCGGCTTCGATCTTTCGTGGGTGCCGCAGGTGAGCGAGGCGACGAAGGTGTTCATGAGCTTCGTCATGTTCATCGGCGGCGGCAGCACCTCCACGGCCGGCGGCATCCGCGTCACGACCTTCGCTGTGATCCTGCTGGTGTGCAAGGCAGCGTTCACCGGGCACAGCGATGTGAACGCGTTCCACCGGCGCATCCACACGCATGTGATCATGACGGCGGTCAGCATCACCACCGCGTGCTTCGCGCTTGTGCTCGTGGCCTCGATGGCGCTCATGCTCATCACCGACGCCTCGTTCAGCCACGCGCTGTTCGATGCATGCTCGTCATTCGGCCTGGGCGGCTATTCGGTGGGTGTGGCGCAGGAAGGCAGCGATGCGGCGCTTTACGTGCTCGCCGCGACGATGGTCGTGGGGCGTTTGGGCCCGATGACGCTTGCCTACGCGGTGAGCCGGCCCAAGCAGCTTGACGTGGTGCGCTACCCCACCGACCAGATCGTGGTGGGCTGACCGGCGGCCACACGCAACCATCAACCCCGATCGTTCTTCATCACTCACACGCAACTTGCAGGAGGTAACCATGGCGGACAACCGCAGTGTACTCGTGGTGGGACTGGGCCGTTTCGGCAGCGCGGTGGCCACCACGCTCGACGCGATGGGACAGGATGTGCTGGCCGTGGACCGCGACCCCGAACTCGTGAACCGCTGGTCGTCGCAGATCCCCACCGTGCAGGCCGACATGACCGACGTGCTGGCGCTCGAACAGCTCAACGCCGCGGACTTCGACACCGCGGTCGTGGCGATCGGCGACAGCGTCGAGGCGTCCGTGATCACCGCGGGCAACCTGCTCGACGCCGGCATCTCCGACATCTGGGCCAAATCGGTGTCGAAGGAGCACGCGCGCATCCTGCAGCGCATCGGCGCACGCCACATCATCAACGCCGAAACCGACGCGGGCAAGCGCGTGGGGCATCTCGTGTCGGGCAACTACCTCGACTACATCGAGCTCGAAGGCGCCTACAACGTCGTCAAGATCCATACGCCTGCGCAATTCGTGGGCTATACGATCGGCGACGCGAAGATCCACGACCGCTACGGCGTGACGATCGTCGGCGTCAAATCCCCCGGCCATGAGTTCCAGTACGCGTCAAACGACCTGGAACTGCACCGTAACGACGAACTGATCATCATGGGCAAGCAGGACCAGATCGACCACTTCATCCGCGGCTGACGCAGACGGTTTCAGGAGCGGGCACGCGCGTACATGAGGTATTCGATGTTGCCGTGCGTGCCTTCGATCGGCGAGACGGCGGTCGCCACAACATCCAGCCCGCATTCGCGCGCGCAGTGCACCACACTGTCCAGCGCGCGCGTGCGCAGCTGCGGGTCGGTGACGATGCCGTGTTTGCCGAGCCCCTGCCTGCCGACTTCGAACTGCGGTTTGACCAGCATGACCACTGCCGCGCCGGGTGCGGCGATACGCGCGACGACCGGCAATACATACGTCAATGAGATGAACGAGACGTCCGACACGACCATCTGCGGTGCGAACGGCAGATCCGTGGGGTCGACGTCGCGGATATTGACGCCGCTCATCTCGATAATGCGCGGGTCGGAGGCGATGCGCGCATCGAGCTGCCCATGGCCCACATCGAGCGCGATGACGCGGTGCGCGCCATCACGCAGCAGCACATCGCAGAACCCGCCGGTCGATGCGCCGATATCGAGGCAATCGAGGCCCTCGGGCGGGCGCAGGCCGTGGGGTGCGAACGCGCTGAACGCGCCGAGCAGTTTGTAGGCCCCACGGGAGACGTAATCGTCGGCGCCGCGCACATCGACATGCGCGCCGCTGGGCACTGGTGCCGATGGCTTGCGCGCGCACACGCCGTCGACGAACACAGAGCCGTCGCGGATAAGGCGTTGCGCCTTGGCGCGCGACGGCGCCAGCGCACACCGTGCCATATAGGCGTCGAGCCGTTCCATATCTGCCATGGCCGCCGGTCAGTCGTCGAGATGGAACTGCGGCAGGGCGATGCCCGCGGCGTCGACGCCGTTGTCCATGCGGTCCCAGATCAGGGCGCATGCGGCGCGCAGCGCGTCGATGCTCGTCGTGTCGCTGACGGCGACGGCGCCGTCGCGCCATGTGGCGGTCATGCCGCCGCAGCGCCAGTCGCCGTCCGCGAGCCGTTCGACGCCCGGGTGGGGCACGTTCAGTCCGCGCAGGTCGCGGGCGATGTACGTGGGGCGCAATGCGACCGGGGCACACATGAGCAGCCGTTCGTCGGTCACGCCGGTGAGCACGAGCAACGAATCATAACCGCCGCGGTTGCCGGCCTCGATGTCGGTGTCCAAGCGGTCGCCGATGGCCAAGCTCTGCGCGACCGACACCATCGTCTCACCATCATGGGCGGCGAGCATGCGCGCCTCGTCGTACATCGCCGACTCGGGTTTGCCCGCCGAGGCCAACGGTTCGACGCCGGTGGCGTTGACGACGGCCTGGATCATCGAGCCGCAGCCCGGTGCAATGCCCTGTTCGCGGGGAATCGTGAGGTCACGGTTCGTCACGAAAAACTGGGCGCCCGCCTCGACCGCATACGCGGCTTCGGCCATCTGCTGCCATGTCATCTGCGGGTACCAGCCTTGGATGACCGCGGCGGGGTCGTCCTTGGCATTGTCGACGATGACGAGGCCCTGCTTGGCCACTTCGTCACGCAGATGGTCGGCGCCCACCACGAGCACGCGTGCCCCCGCGGGTACATGGCGCGCCACCATGCGCGCGGCGACGACCGACGAGGTGATCACCTGCCACGGCTGCACATCCAGCCCGAACCCATGGAGTTGACCGGCCACCACGCCCTGCATGCGCGAGGAGTTGTTCGTGGTGTACTCGATCGTCATGCCAAGCCGCTGGGCTTCAGTGATGCTCGCACTGGCGTGCGGCACCGGCTGCTTGCCGTAATAGACGACGCCGTCAAGGTCCAGCAGCGCCAGACGGTAGGTCTCACTGAGCGCGGTCGTGGTGGCTTTCAGCACGTGGGGTCACTCCGTTTCGCTGTCGATCTGCTCTTCGTCATCGCCGATCTGGGCGTCCTCCTCGTTGAAGTCCTCAGCGACGTCGGTCAGGTCGGGGTCGGCCATCACGCCTTCCTCGTCACGGCGTTCGTTGCGTTCCTCCATCTCGGCGGGTTCGATGTCCATCGCGGCGCCTTCGCGCTGCTCCTCTTCCGGCAGGCGCGTCTCGTCGTCCATGTTCACACCATCTTCGTCGTCGAACGGCGCGTACTGCGCGTCGTCCTCGGTCACGCCGAGCTTGGCCTGCAGGTCTTCGGGCAGGTCCTCCACGTCGTAGTCGACCACGAAGTCGTCGCTCGTCTCATCCTCTTCGACGTCGGCGTACTTCGCCTCCAGGTCGTCGATGAGCTCATCCATCGCCACGGCCTCGTCGGAACGGCCGGACTGCTCGAGGAAGTACTGTTCGGCCTGTGCGGCGCGCATGCGGTACTCCCCCGCCAAGCCCTTGGCGTGCACGAGCTTCGACACGACCTCGATCGCCTGGTCCCACATGCCCAGATCGGCGAGCGCGCCGGCGTACACGAGGAACATCTCGGCCTTCGGTTCGCCGGTCAGGTGCTTGGCGTCGTCGGACAGCGCGATGTCGATCGCCTTCTTGGGCTGTTCGATCCCACGCTCGCAATCCGCCATGAACGGCAGGTAATCTAAGTAGCCGTTCATGCGGAACGCCGTGCGGAACTCGCGCAACGCGAGCTTGTAGTCGCCGTTGCGGTAGGCCACCATCGCGAGCGTCTCGCGGGCGAAATCGATGCGCGACGCCTGCTTGGCCACCCACTTGGCGTGTTCGAGCGCCGCCTTCGGGTCGTCGGCCTCAAGCGTGTACGCGGCCAGGATGTGCAGGCCGATGTTCTCGGCATGCTCCTTCGACAGTCCGCGCAGACGTTCGCGCTCGTCCTTGCTCAGCATGTTCCATTCCAGACCCTTGGGCATGACCGGCTCACCCGGACGACGGTCGGTGTAAGGGTTCTGCGAGGGGAAGCTGACCGTGCCATCGGAGTTCTTGCGCGACTTCGACATGTATTCACGGCGCTTGTCGTCATGGTGGTTGAAGCGGTCCCCACGACGGTCGTCACGGCGGAAATCCCTGCGGTCCCCACGGCGGTCGTCATGATGGTTGTTGCGGCGGTCATCACGACGGTCATCGCGACGGAAGTCCCTGCGGTCGCCATCACGGCGTTCGCCGTCGCGGTGGAAGTCACGGCGGTCATCACGACGGAAGTCCCTGCGGTCGCCACGGTGGAAATCACGGCGCTGGCCGTTGCCGTGGTTGTTGCGGTCCCTGCGGTCGCCCGAACGATAGCCGCGCGATCCGCCCGACTCGCCGTCGCGGTGGAAACGCTGGCGGCGTTCGCCGTCCTGACGGAACTCACCGCGTTCGCCGTCGCGGTGGAAGTCGCGGTTGCGGTGCTGGGAGCCGCCGCGGTGGAACGATCCGCCGCCTTGGCCCTTGCGCGGGCCGTAGCCCTTGCGCTTGCCGGAATTGTTCGACCCGTACCGGCGGTTCGACCCGTGTGATTGATGCTGGGATCCGCGTTCGTCTGCCATTCTGTGCCCTTTGCATTCGAGAGGCGGGCCGTGCGCCCGCCTCATCCGTTCTTGTGTCTTCAGTGTAATCGCTCGCCAGCGTCGACGCGGCGCATTGGGGCGATAGCGTAAACTCAGCCGAGCTCCACCACGCCGAGCGCCTTCTTGCCGCGGCGGATGAGCGCGAACCGCCCCTGCAGGAAGTCGTCGACGCCCAGCAGGCGCTCCTGGTCCTCCACGCGCGCATTGTTGAGGTATACGCCGCCCGAGGTGATCGTCTTGCGCGCTTCGGAGATCGACTTGAACAACCCGGCGCGCACGCCAGCCTCGCTCACACGCTCGCCGACCGTGGCCGTGGCGAAGACCTTGGCTCCCTCTTCGTTCTCGACCTTGAGGCCGTCGAGCGCCGCTTCAAGCGTGTCCACGCCGATGGCCGCCAGGTCGCCGCCGCGTCCGAAGAGCGCCGCGGACGCCTCGATGGCCTGCCGTGTGGCATCCTCGCCGTGCACGAGGCTCGTGACCTCCCATGCGAGCACACGCTGGGCCTCGCGGGCGCCCGGATTCGTGGCGGTGCTCTCCATGAGGCGTTCGATCTCCTGCTTCGGCAGGAACGTGAAGGCCTTGAGCAGGCTTTCCATCTCGGCGTCCGGGCGGTTGATCCAGAACTGGTAGAACCGGTACGGGCTGAGCATCGTGGGGTCGAGCCACACGGCGTTGCCTTCGGACTTGCCGAATTTCTTGCCGTTGGCGTCGGTGATGATCGGACTGGCCATGACGTTCACATTGACGCCGCGCACCTTGTGGATCAGGTCGAGGCCCGACGTGAGGTTGCCCCACTGATCGGATCCGCCGAGCTCGAGTACGCAGTCGAAATTGTCGTACAGGTGCAGGTAGTCGTTGCCTTGGAGCACCTGGTAGCTGAACTCGGTGAACGAGATGCCCTCCTCCGAATTGAGGCGGCGTGCCACGATGTCCTTGGAGAGCATCGTGCCCAGACGGAAGTTCTTGCCCACGTCGCGCAGGAAGTCGATGACGTTCATCGACGCCGTCCAGTCGTAGTTTGAGACAAAGCGCACCGGGTTGGCGCCGTCCTGCACGAGCACTTCGCCGATCTGTGCGCGCAGGCGGTCGCACCAGCCGGCCACGATGTCCTTGGAGTTGAGCACGCGCTCACCCGACTGGCGCGGGTCGCCGATCAGGCCGGTGGCGCCGCCCACGAGCGCGATCGGGTGGTGCCCGGCCGCCTGCAGGTGGCGCATGATGATGAGCTGCACGAGGTTGCCGATGTGCAGTGACGGCGCGGTGGGGTCGAACCCGCAGTAATAGGTGATCGGATCTCCATCGAGCGTCTCTGCGAGTCGTTCCCGGTCGGTCGACTGGGAAATCAACCCGCGCCATTCTAATTCATCCAGTACCGAATCGAATCCGGCTTCCTTGTAATCGATGACGTGAGCCATGCCTAATGTTCTCCTGAATCTGACGTATGTCTACGCGGGGCGCGTGCATAGCACGGCCCCGGCCGGTTCCCAGTGTCGCACGGCTCGCAGACACTCACCGGCCTTTGCCGTGGGGTTTTGCGAAGCGGTCGGGCGAGAACGTCTCGGCGGTCGCGCTGATTTTGTCGGCGGCGGTGACGAGCCAGCCTTCCACATGGCGCGGTGGAACCGGCGTGAGCGGGAACATGTGTGTGCGGATGCTGTTAGCCACCACGTCGTCGATGGCGAAATCGGCGCGCGCATTGCGTTCGGCCGTAGCCGGGTGCCTGAACCCATGCCAGCGGTGTGTGCCGTCGTCGTGCTCATGCCAGTCGTACAGGAAATAGTCGTGGAGCAGGGCGGCGCGCACCAGTGAGCGCAGGTCCACGCGCCGCCACAGGCGCAGGCGGTCGGCGAGCCACACGGCCAGACGCGCGACGCGCACCGAATGCTCATAGGTCGTCACGTTGCCGTGCTGGTACGCGCGGCGCTCCACCTCCATATGCTCATGCGTCAGGATGTCGGCGCCGTAATGGCGCACGATGCGGTCGATTGCGCGTCTGCTGAGCACAACTCCCCCTGCCTGCGCACACGGATTGCGTCCGGTGTGGCGGCGGTATGCGCGTCCGCCGCCACACCGGACGCGTCACGCCTGGTCGGCGTCGTGCAGTTTGACGATCGCCTCGGGCGAGACATACGCCGTGCCGTCGCTGCTCGCGTGGAAATACGTGCGCAGTTGTTCGACAGCGGATTTGGCGGAGACGATCTGCTCGCGCACACGGGTCGGCGCGGTGCCGCCCTTGCCGGCGCGCGCAGCGACCGAGCCTTCGGTGGAGAGCACTTCGCGCACGCCCACGGCCTGTTCGGCGGGCAGGAATTCGCGGAACACCTCGATGAAATCGTCGTCGGTCAGGTCCCACAGCTCTTCGCCGCGGCCTTCGGCGATCTTGACGCATGCGCCGGAAAGCTCATGGGCGTGGCGGAACGGCACGCCCTGCTTGACGAGCCACTCGGCGATGTCGGTGGCGAGCGCGAAGCCGGTCGGCGCCTCGGCCTCGAGACGGGCGGCGTCGAAGGTCATCGTGGCCACCATGCCGGTGAACGCGGGCAGCAGCACTTCGAGTGTGTCGACCTGGTCGAACACGGCCTCTTTGTCTTCCTGCAGATCACGCGCGTACGCGGTGGGCAGGCCTTTGAGCGTGGCGAGCAGGCCGGTCAGGTCGCCGATGAGGCGTCCGGCCTTGCCGCGCGCGAGTTCGGCGATGTCGGGGTTCTTCTTCTGCGGCATGATCGAGGAGCCGGTCGAGTACGCGTCGTCAAGCCGCACGAAGGCGAACTCCTGCGTGTTCCAGATGATGATCTCCTCGGACAGGCGGCTGATGTCGACACCGGCCATAGCCGCGACGAACGAGAACTCCGCCACGAGGTCGCGGCTCGCGGTGCCGTCGATGGAGTTTTCGGTGACGGTCGTGAACCCCAGTTCGCGTGCCACGGCCACCGGTTCGAGGCCGAGCGTGTTGCCGGCGAGCGCACCGGAGCCGTAGGGACTCGCGTCAATGCGCCGGTCCCAGTCGCGCAGGCGGTCCACGTCGCGCAGCAGCGGCCACACGTGCGCCATGAGCTGGTGCGCGAGCAGCACGGGCTGGGCGTGCTGCATGTGGGTGCGGCCGGGCATCACGGTGCGGCCGGCTTTGAGGGACTGGTCGATGAGCGCCATGCACAGGTCGAGCAGTTGATTGGCGATGACGCGCGACTGGCGGCGCAGCCACATGCGGATCAGCGCGGCGATCTGGTCGTTGCGCGAACGGCCGGCGCGCAGTTTGCCGCCCAGCTCGTCGCCGGCGATCTCCAACAGGCCGCGTTCGAGCGCGGTCGCTTCGTCCTCGTCGTCCTCGACCGGTGCGAACGCGCCGGTGTCCACGCGGTATTGCAGCTCGTTGAGCGCCGCTTCCATGCGCTGCAGCTCGTCGGAGGTGAGCAGTCCGGCGCGGGCCAGGGCACGGGCATGTGCGCGCGAACCCGCGATGTCGTCGTCGGCCAGTCGCCAGTCGAACTGCGTGGATTTGCTCAGCGCGGCGAGCTCGGGCGACGGGCCGGACGAGAACCGCCCGCCCCACAATGCCAGATGCTCCCCTTCGTGCGTGGTGCCCTCGGTCATGGTTTCCTCTCTTTCCCGGTGCCTTGCCGGCCGAAAAAGGGCGGCCGCGCGCGGCTCGTGCCGCGGGCGCGCCGCCCGTCTGTTCGCGCAGCGGATGCAACCGCCTGGTGATGTGCCCTACTCTACGTCGTTGTCCGGAACTTCGATGCCGTTGCCGAACTTCACGTCGCGCGCCGCGGCCACCTTGGTGGGCAGGCCGTAGATCTCGATGAAGCCGTTCGACGCGTTCTGGTCGAAGGTGTCGCCCGAATCGTAGGTGGCGAGGTTGTAGTCGTACAGCGAGCTGTCGGAACGGCGTCCCACCACGACTGCGCGGCCGCCGTGCAGCACCATGCGGATCTCGCCGTTGACGTACTGCTGGGTGTCGTTGATGAACGCGTTGAGCGACTTGACGGCCGGCGAGAACCACTGCGCGTCGTAGACAAGCTCGGCCCAGCGCTTGTCGATGTCGCGCTTGATGCGGTGCTGTTCGCGTTCGAGGCACATGTTCTCGAGCTCTTCGTGCGCGGTGATCAACGCGATCGCGCCGGGCGCCTCGTAAAGTTCGCGGGACTTGATGCCGACAAGGCGGTCCTCGATGAGGTCGACGCGGCCGATGCCTTGGGCGCCCGCGCGGCGGTTCATCTCCTCGATCGCCTGCAGCGGGGTCACGTCGCGGCCGTCGATCTTGACCGGCACGCCCTGCTTGAATTCGATGACGACCTCGTCTTCGACCGGCGGGAAGTCCGGGTCGTCGGTGTACGAGTAGCAGTCCTTGGTGGGCGCGTTCCACGGGTCCTCGAGGAAGCCGGTCTCAATGGCGCGGCCCCACACGTTCTGGTCGATGGAGAACGGGCTCTTCTCGGTCTGCACGATCGGCAGGTCGTGGTCGTTGGCGTAGGCGATCTCCACGTCGCGCGTCAGCGACAGATCGCGGATCGGGCTGATCGCCTTGAGCTCAGGGTCGATCGACTGGATGGAGACCTCAAAGCGCACCTGGTCGTTGCCCTTGCCGGTGCAGCCGTGCGCGATCGTGTCGGCGCCAAACTGGTGTGCGGCGCGCACCAGGTGCTTGGTGATCAGCGGACGCGAGATCGCGGAGACGAGCGGGTACACGCCTTCGTACATGGCGTTCGCCTTGAGGGCCTGCATGCAGTATTCGTTCGCGAACTCGTCGCGTGCGTCCACGATGTACGCTTCGACGGCGCCGCACGCGAGCGCGCGTTCCTTGATCGTCTCGAGGCTTTCGCCGCCCTGGCCGACGTCGAGCGAGACGGCCACCACGTCTTTGCCGGTGCGGTCCTTGAGGTACGGGATGGCGACGGAGGTGTCGAGGCCGCCGGAGTACGCGAGCACAATACGGTTCTTATCGCTCATGTCTTGCCTTTCTTCAGGTGCGATACGCGCCAGTATATACAAAAGTGTGTATAAATATGCATTGTGGACACGATGTGCCCACAATGCGAATGCTCAGCCGCGCTTGGACGCGATATCGAGCAGCCATGCGCTGCGCCGCAGGGCCGACTGGTCGTCCTGGCAGATCACCAGCACGGTGTCGTCGCCGGCGATCGTGCCGAGGATGCCCGGGACGGCGTGGCGGTCGATGACGCTCGCCACGTATTGGGCGGCGCCCGACGAGGTGTGCACCACGATGAGGTTGCGCGCGTGGGCCACCGAGGTGACGATGCCCGACAGCACCTTCGACATCTGCTGCTGGGCACGCTCGTCGGGCTCGTGGCCCTCCGCCTCCGCCGGCGCGTGCTCGCCGACGGTGTAGGCAAGCACGCCGTCCGGCAGGCGTGTCTTCGTGGCGTTGATCTCGTCGAGATCGCGGCTCAATGTGGCCTGGGTCACCTCGATGCCCTGGCTGCTGAGGATTTCGGAGAGCTCCGCCTGCGACGTGACCACATTGTTCTCGAGCGCCTGCTCGATCGCGTTCAGGCGCGCGACGCGGCTCGCCGGGCGTTGCATCGGCTGGGAATCCTGCGTCATCAGACCAGCAGGCTTTCGTCGCCACGCTGCTTGCCGATGAGCCAAGTGAGCAGCGCCTTCTGCGCGTGCAACCGGTTCTCGGCCTCGTCCCACACGACCGACTGCGGGCCGTCGATGACCTCGGCGGTCACCTCCTTGCCGCGGTAGGCGGGCAGGCAGTGCTGGAACAGCGCGTCGGGCTTGGCATACCCCATGAGCTTCTCGTTGACCTGATAGGGCCAGAACGGCTTGGAACGCACAGCGTACTGCGATTCCTCGCCCATCGAGACCCATGTGTCGGTGAACACGCAGTCCGCGCCGGCCACGGCCTCGAGCGGATTGGTCGTCACGAGGATCGATCCACCGGTCGTGGCGGCAATCGCCTCGGCGTCCTGCACGATCGCCTCATCGGGCAGATAGCCATTCGGGCCGGCCACGGCCACATGCATGCCGGCCACGGCGCCCGCGAGCAGGTACGAGTTCGCCATGTTGTTCGCCGCATCGCCCAAGTACGCGATCGACATGCCTTCGAGCGCGTCGACGCCGCCTTTGAACTGGGCCAGGGTCAGGAAGTCGGCGAGCACCTGACAGGGGTGGAATTCGTCGGTGAGTGCGTTGACGACCGGCACTGTGGCCACCGAAGCCATCTCCTCGATGCGCGACTGTTCGAACGTGCGCCAGACGATTGCATACGCCATGCGCGTGAGCACTTCGGTCGTGTCGCTGATCGGCTCGCCACGGCCCAACTGGGACCCGGACTTGTCGATGACGAGCGGGTAACCGCCCAATTCGGCCACGCCGATCGAGAAGCTCGAGCGCGTGCGCGTGCTCGGCTTGTCGAAGAGCACGGCCACGCCCTGCGGCCCCTCGAAAGGTCGGTGGTGAAAACGGTTCTCGCGGAACTTCATGCCCAGTTCCAGAATCTGCTTTTGCTCCTCGTGATTGACGTCGTCATCGCGAAGCATGTGCCGAAGCTGCGCCATAATGGCCTCCTTGCTGTATGGTGGGTGGTTTTCGGTCCCCGCGCCTATTCGGTCGCCAGATCGTTCGGCATAAGGGCGAGGATGCCGATGGCCTCGTTGATGTCCTGTTCGCTCGCGATCAACGGCGGCGCCAAACGCAGCACGGTCGGCGACGGTGCGTTGATGATCAGACCGTGGTCGAGCGCCCATCCCACGGCGGCATGCGCGCACGGCCGCGTCAGCACGATCGCATTGAGCAGGCCGCGGCCGCGCACCGACGCGAACAGCGGGTTGTCGGTGGCCATGATGCCCGTGCGCAGTTGCTCGCCGCGCTCGTTCGCCTGCGCCACAAGCCCTTCGCGTTCGATCACGCCGATGGTGGCGAGGGCCGCCGCGGCGCCAAGCGGGTTGCCGGCGAACGTCGAACCATGGGTGCCGGGCGAGAACAACGCCGAGAGCTCCTCACCGAACGAGATCATGCCGCCCATCGGGAATCCGCCGGCCACGCCTTTGGCAAAGGTCACGATGTCGGGGGTGATGCCGCCCAGGTCATCGCGCTGGAACGCGAACCATGCGCCGGTGCGGCCCATGCCAGTCTGCACCTCGTCGACGATCATCAGGGCGTTGTGCTCGTCGCACAGCGCCCGCACGCCGCGGATGTACTCGGCGTCAAGTGGCAGCACGCCCGCCTCGCCCTGAATCAGTTCCATGATGACCGCGGCCACCGGGCCTTTGCCGTCATCGGTGGCGAACGCGGCGCCCATCGCGTCGAGGTCGTTGGCCTCGACGAACTCGATATTCGGCACAAGAGGTTCGAACGGCGTGCGGATCGCCGGCTTCCATGTGGCCGAAAGCGCGCCCATCGTGCGCCCGTGGAATCCGTGGGTCAGTGCGAGGATGCGGTAGGGGCGCGCATCGTCGGTCTGCAGGGTGGCGCCGTAGAGCTTGGCCATCTTGAGCGCGGCCTCGTTGGCCTCGGCCCCTGAATTGCCGAAGTAGACGTGCGAGCCCTGTGGGGCGCCGGCGAGTTCGATGAGCTTGGTGGCCAGTTCGATCTGCGGCTTGGTCGCGAAATAGTTGCTCACGTGCGCGGCGCGCTGTGCCTGTTGCGCGACGGCCTCGCACCAGTCCGGGTGTGCGTAGCCGAGCGCGTTCACCGCGATGCCCGCGAGGAAGTCGAGGTATTCGTTGCCGTCGACGTCCCACACGCGCATGCCCTGCCCGTGGTCGAGCACGCGCAGCGGCGTGCCGAACACGTGCATGTGCACGTCGTCGTATTTGCCGAGCCAAGCGGCGTCCTGCCCCAGTGGCTGTGTCTCAGTTGCCATATGAGCTCCTCATTTCCAGTCCCTCACCCGGTTCGACCATCGTGCCGATGCCCGCCGAGGTGAATATCTCGTTGAGTATGGAGTGTGGTTTGCGTCCGTCGATGATGTGCGCCTGGCGCACGCCGCCGTCGATGGCGCGGATGCACGCCTCCATCTTGGGGCGCATGCCCGATTCGAGGTCGGGCAGCAGGTCGCGCAGGTCCTCGACGCCGATGCGGCCGATGAGCGAATTGCGGTCGGGCCAGTCCGCGTACAGGCCGTCCACATCTGTGAGGATGACGAGCTTGTGCGCGCCGAGCGCGGTGGCAAGCGCGGCCGCGGCGGAATCGGCGTTGACGTTGAGCACCTCGGTGGCGTCGTCCTCGTTCGGGGCGACCGACGAGACGACGGGGATGCGCCCGGCGTTGATCAAATCGATCACGGCCGAGGCGTCGACACCGACGACGTCGCCCACCAGGCCGATGTCGGTGGGCTTGCCGTCGATGAGCGGCTTGCGTTGGATCGCGGAGAACAGCGCGGCATCCTCACCCGACAGACCAACGGCGAGGGGCCCGTGCGCGTTGATCAGGCCGACGAGCTCGCGGGAGACCTTGCCGGTGAGCACCATGCGCACCACGTCCATCGCCTCGGGCGTCGTGACGCGCAGCCCGCCCTTGAACTCGGAGTGGATGCCCAACGCCTTGAGCATGTGCGAGATCTGCGGGCCGCCACCGTGCACGATCACCGGATGCAGGCCCACCTGGCGCAGGAACACCATGTCTTCGGCGAAGCATTCCTTGAGATGGTCGTCGACCATCGCGTTGCCGCCGTATTTGATGACAATCGTCTTGCCGTAGAATTCCTCAAGCCACGGCAGCGCCTCGATGAGCACCTCCGCCTTCTGGTCGGCGCGCAGGTCGGTGTGCACGTCGAGGTGGAATCCCGGTCCCTTCAGTTCTTTTGCCATGTCCTCAGCTCTCGTAGTCCGCGTTGATATGCACATATTCGTGGGTCAGGTCGTCGGTCCACACGGTTGCGGCCGACGTACCCGCATGCAGGTCCACGTCGATGTCGATCTGGCGTGGCGTCATGTCGACCTCGCTGCGGTCGTGGCCCGGCTTGCCGCCGTCGCAGATGCGCACGCCGTTGACGTCGACCGTCACCTCGTCGGGGTCGTAGGGCGCCACGTCCGCCGGCACGGTGCCCAAGGAGCTCACGATGCGCCCCCAGTTGGGGTCGTTGCCGCTGATCGCGCATTTGAGCAGGTTCGACGCGGCGATCGCGCGCCCGCACGCCAGCGCGGCGTCCTCGCTTGTGGCACCGGCCACGGTGATGCGGATGTCGTGGCTCGCGCCTTCGCCGTCGCCGATGATCTGGCGTGCCAGACTCGCGCAGCAGTTCGCGATGAGGTCGTTGAACTCGTCCGGGTCGGGTTCGATGCCCGAGGCGCCCGAGGCGAGCAGCAGCACGGTGTCGTTCGTGGACATGCAGCCGTCCACGTCGATGCGGTTGAACGAGGTGTCGACCGCCGCGCCCAGCGCCGCCTGGAGCTGGCCTGCGCTCACCACGGCGTCAGTCGTGATCACGCACAGCATCGTGGCGAGCTGCGGGGCGATCATGCCCGAGCCCTTGACCATGCCGCCCACACGGAACCCATTCGATCCCATGCGCGTGACCGTCTTGGGCTTGGTGTCGGTCGTCATGATGGCGTGCGAGGCGTCCTCACCGGCGGCCATCGTCGGCTCGAGCGCGGCGAAGGCGCGCGCGGCGCCGTCGAGCACCTTGTCGAGCGGCAGCAGTTCGCCGATGAGGCCGGTGGAGCATACGGCCACTTCGCCATCTTCGGTGCCGAGCAACCCGGCCACCTCATGTGCGGTTGCCACGGATTGCGCATACCCCGCTTCGCCGGTGCATGCGTTGGCGCCGCCGGAGTTGAGGATGACGGCCTTGAGCGAACCGTCGGCCACGGCCTTGCGCGACCATTGCACGGGCGCGGCACAGAACCGGTTGGTGGTGAACACACCGGCGGCGGCCGTGAGCGGCCCCTCATTCACGACGAGCGCCACATCTTTCTTGCCCGGTGTAGCCGAGATGCCGGCTTCGACACCGGCCGCTGAGAATCCTTGCGCGAATGTCACGCTCATGGTGCGACTCCAATCTTCGTCAAACCGTTTTCCTCATTGAGTCCGAAGGCCAGGTTGAGGGATTCGACCGCCTGGCCGGCCGTGCCGCGGTTGAGGTTGTCGATCGCGGCGAACGCGTGCAGGGTTCGGCTGCGCCGGTCCACGGCCACTTGCACATGCGCGGCGTTCGATCCGAGCACGTTCTGCGTGGCCGGCATGACGCCGGGGGCGAGCACGCTGATGAACCCCTGGCCCTCGTATGCGCCGGTCCATATGGCATGGATCTGCTCGTCGGTCAGGTCCATGGCGGCGTCGGTGAGTTTCGCGCTCACCGAAGCGAGGATGCCACGCGACATCGGCACGAGCATCGGGGTGAACGCGAGGGTGAACTCGCCGGCCGCCGCGGCGTCCAGACCGGCGGCGTGGGCGAAGTTCTGCAGGATTTCGGGAATGTGGCGGTGGGTGCCGCCCACCGCATACGGCACCGCCGAATTGAGTGCCTCGGAGGCGAGCAGGTTGGTGCGCTTGAGGTTCTTGCCGGCCCCGGAATACCCGACGGCCAGGTCGGCGACGATCGTGTGTGGCACGACGAGGTTGTTCGCGATACCGGGCTGCATGGCCAAGGTGACGGCGGTGACATTGCAACCGGGGCCGGCGATGCGCTTGGCCCCCAAGAGCCGTTCGCGCTGGCGCCGGTATGCGCCATTGGCGTCCTTGCCGAGGATGAGTTCGGGCATGCCATACACCCAATGCTCGTAGAACGCGCCACCATAATAGTCGTCCCACGCCTGCTGCTGTTCGAGGCGGTGGTCGGCGCCCAGATCCACGATCACCGCGTCATCGTCGAGCCGCGCGGCGAGGGCTCCGGATGCGCCATGGGGCAGGGCGAGCACAATCACATCGTGCCCGTTCAATGCCTCGGGTGTGGTGTCTTCGACGATCAGGTGGGCCAATTGGGGAATATGCGGCTGGAAGGCGCCCAGTGGCTGCCCCACTGACGAATGCCCGGCCACTGTGGTGACCTCGAAGTCCGGATGCGCAGCCAGAATACGCAGCATCTCACCGCCGGCATAGCCGGTGGCGCCTGCGACGGCGACGGTATGTTTGCCCATGGTCAGCTCCTCTGTGCTTGGTTAGCTGCCGAGTATACACTTTATGCAGAACAATGCATAACTATACGTTCTTGGGGAGCCGTCTGTGCGTGTCGCCGAGCGCCGCTCACGCCTGCACGGAGTCGCCGGAGCCGCCGGACGTGGAGGAATTGAGCGACTGGAGCATCTGGTTCATCACGTCGTCCATCGAGACGCCGTTGATCATGAGCCACACGAACGCGATCGTATAGAGCACGTTGATGATGACCGCGGCCAGGGCGAGCCCATACCCTTTCATGCGCATGATGCGCGTGCGGCGCATGCTCAATGCGCCCAGAATCGCGGGCATGATCGGCACGGGCAGGAACAACGCGAATACGAACGCGATGATCGCGCCGGCGTCCCACCGCCCGTAAAAGATGTTCTGGTTGGGGTCCTCCATGTCGATGCCGTTGACGTAGCGCGGGTATTTGCCGCCCTGCTGGGTGGCGCCGGGTGCTTGCGGCGCCTGCGCCTGCTGCCTGGCCCACGGTTGTGTGGGCGTCTGGTTCGGCTGCGGCACCGCCGGCGTCGGCCCCGCTTGCGACGCTTGCGCCGGCTGGGGCTCGGGGTCGGGACGCCCGAAGATGTAGGGGTCGTAGTCCTGTGGGAACTGGTTGTCCATCGCGCCGTACGCCGGGCGCAGATATTGCCCGTAGCTCGGCTGGTTGGCCCCTTGTGTGCCGGCTGCAGGGCCGGATGAGTCGACCGGAGCAGCATTGGCCCCGTTCGGCGCCTGCTGCGGCTGCGACGATGGATACTGGTCCGGTTGGCTCATCATGGTCCTGTTCGTTTGGTGGTTGGTGTGCACTAGGCGCGCAGTTGCGCACCGAGTTCGGATGCCTTGTCGACGATGCGCTGGCGGATCTCCTCGCTGTCTTCGGAAGTGAGGGTGCGGTCCGGCGCGCGGAACGTGACCGCATACGCGAGCGACTTCTTGCCTTCGCCCACCTGGTCGCCCGTATACACGTCGAACAGTTCGATGGACTCGAGCATGTCGCCGGCGGCGTCACGGATCGCTTCGCCGAGATCATGCGCACTCACCGTGTCGGGCACCGTGAACGCGAGGTCCTGCTTGACCGGCGGGAACGTGGAGATCGGCTTGGCCTGCACCGGTTTGTTGCTCAGGGTGCCGAACAGCGCGGTCAGGTCGAGTTCGAAGGCGGCGGTGTGGTGCGGCATGCCGAGCGCGTCGTCGACCTTGGGGTGCAACTCTCCGACGAAGCCGACGCGCTTGCCGCCGGCCACCACATGGGCGCCACGGCCGGGGTGCCATTGCGCGGGCACATCCTGCGCGGCGGGCTGGTCAAAGGTCACATCGGCGCCGAGGCGCGCGGCGATGCGGCGCACTGCTTCGACGGCGTCGCTCCAGTCGACGGTGCGGCGGTCGCCAAGCCATCCGTCGTCTTCGGCCAGACCGGTCATCATGCCGGCCACATGCAGCGGCTGGTCGGGCAGGCCGGCGTCAAGCGCGGCGAGCTGTTCGGGCGTGGGGCGCAGGCCGCCGGGCAGCGCCGGGATCGCAGGCGCGTCCGGCGAGGCGAGATACACGTGGCCGAGCTCGTAGCAGGCCACGTTGTCAAGACCGCGGCGGATGTTGCGCTGCACCGTCTGTGCCAGCGTAAGCAGGATCTGACGGCGCAGATACGGACGGTCGTCGGCGAGCGGGTTGACGATCTCCACGCTCACCGGCTCCACCGCATCGGGATCGATCATGAACGCCTTGTAGTCGGCAGGCCCCACAAACGGGTAGCTCAGTGTTTCCACCATGCCGTACTCGGCGAGCTCGTCGGCCACCTGGCGCTTGTGCAGCTGGTCGGAGGTGAGGCCCACATGGCCTTCCACCGGCGCGTGCGGCACATGCACGGGGATCTTGTCGTAGCCGTAGATGCGCGCGACCTCTTCGACCAGGTCGCATGGCTCGTTCAGGTCCGAGCGCCACGACGGCGGTACGACGGAGAATTCGCCGTTGCCGCCACCAGCGGCGGTGCAGCCGATGTCGGTGAGAATCGCGCTGATGTCGTTGAGGTCCAGATCAAGGCCCGCGATGCGCTTGACCTCGCTCGCCTTGAACACGATCGGCTGGCGGCGCTTGGTGTTGTTCACGTCGCGCGGCGATTGCGAGGCGGTCGCCGACCCGTAGGCCTCGAGCAGGTCGCATGCCATCTGCGCGGCGGCCGGCTGGATCTGGTCGTCCACACCGCGTTCGAAACGGCGCGCGGCTTCCGAGGGGATCTTGTGGCGGCGCGAGGAGCGTGCCACGGAGATGGGGTCGAAGTGCGCGGCTTCGAGCAGGATGTTCGTCGTCTCGCTCGTGACCTCGCCGTATTCGCCGCCCATGACGCCGGCGATGCCGAGGATGCGCGATCCCTGCTCGCCGTTGGGCGAATCGGTGATGAGCAGGTCCTCGGGGTCGAGGTCGTGGTCCTTGCCGTCGAGCGTGGTGAGCGTTTCGCCAGCGCGCGCACGGCGCACGACGATCGGCCCTTCGATCTTGTCGAGGTCGTAGGCGTGCATCGGCTGGCCCAGGTCGAGCATGACGTAGTTCGTCACGTCGACAGGCAGCGTCAGCGAACGCATGCCGGCGCGCGTCAGGCGGCGGCGCATCCAGTTCGGCGTCTTGCTCGCGGCATCGTAGCCATGCACGGCGCGCGCATAGAACCGGTCGCAGCCGACGACACCGTGGATCGGGTTCTCGTCGTCGATGATCACGTCGATGTCGTGCGTCGTGTCCGCGGCCTGTTCTTCGATCTGCGGCACATGCGCATTGAGTTCGCCGACCGGGTCGGTGAACTCGGCGCCTGTGGAATTGTGGAATTCGCGCGCGATGCCGCGGTAGGAGAACGCATAACCACGGTCCGGCGTCACATTGATCTCGAGGATCGGCTGGTCGAGGTGCAGCAGGTGCATCGCGTCGTCGCCGGGCTTGAGCGCCTCGTATTCCTCGGGGGTGAAGCCGTAGTCACGCAGCAGGATGATGCCGTCGTGGCTGTCGCCGAGGCCGAGCTCACGCTCCGAGGCGCACATGCCGTCGGAGATGTGGCCGTAGGTCTTGCGCGGCTCGATGCGGAAGTCACCGGGCAGCACGGCGCCGGGCAGGGTGACGACGACCTTCTCGCCGGCCTTCATGTTCGGCGCGCCGCAGATGATGCCGCGCGGCACCTTGTTGCCCTGGTCGTCGACGTCGTTGTACCGGTCGCCCACGTCCACATGGCACCAGTTGATGACCTTGCCGTTCTTCTGCGGTTCGGGCGTGGCGTCGACGACATAGCCCACCACGATCGGGCCGGTGACCTGCGACTGGTGGATCTCCTCCTCTTCGAGGCCCACGCGCACGAGGTCCTTCGCGAGCTGCTCGTACGTGAGCCCCTCGGGCACCTCCACGTGGTCTCGCAGCCAATCAATATCTACCATGGGCATCTCGAATCACTCCCCCATCACAAACTGTTCGCTGAATCGCACGTCGCCTTCGACCAGGTCGTGCATGTCGTTGATATCGTGGCGCAGCAGCAGCGTGCGCTCGACGCCCACGCCGAACGCGAAGCCGGTGTACACATCCGGGTCGATGCCGGCGGAACGCAGCACATTCGGGTTGACCATGCCGCAGCCGCCCCATTCGATCCAACCGGGGCCGCCCTTCTTGTCGGGGAACCATAGGTCGAGTTCGGCGCTCGGCTCGGTGAACGGGAAGTAGCTGGGGCGCAGGCGGCTCTTGGCCTCGGGGCCGAACATGGCCACGGCGAGCTTGTCGAGCACGCCCTTGAGGTCGGCCATCGTCAGGCCCTTGTCCACGGCGAGCGCCTCGACCTGATGGAAGACCGGCGTGTGGGTCGCGTCGAGCTCGTCCGTGCGGAACACACGGCCGGGGCACGCGATGTACAGCGGCACGCCGTGCGCGATGAGGCCGCGGACCTGGTCCGATGAGGTCTGCGTGCGCAGCACCATGTTGGAGCCCACGAACCCGGCTGCGTCCTTGGCCTGGTTGCCCTTGACATAGAACGTGTCCTGCATCTGGCGTGCCGGGTGGTCGGGGCCGAAGTTCAGCGCGTCGAAGTCGAACCATTCAGTTTCCACCTCGGGGCCGTCGGAGATCTGCCAGCCCATGCCGACGAAAAAGTCCTCGACGTCTTCCATGAGCTTGGGTAGCGGGTGGCGCGCGCCGAGCGGATTGCGGCGCACAGGCAGCGTCATGTCCACGGTTTCGGCGGCCAGTTCGCGGGCTTCCTCCTGGGCCTTCACCTCGGCTTCCTTCGTGCCGTAGGCGCGGCCGAAGTCGGCGCGCAGCTTGCCCATGAGCTTGCCGGCCTCTTTCTTCTGGTCCTTGTCGAGCGAGCCGATGGCCTTGCTGGCCATCGTCATTGCGGACTGGGCGCCGGCGTATTGCGTCTTGATCGCCTTGAGCTCCTCCATGCTGGAGGCCTGTGCTATTGCGGCGATGCCTTCGGCAACCGCTTTGGCCACCGCATCGGCATCAAATTGTGTGCCTTGTGCCACGAGATACCTTTCCGTCACATGCATCGGAGACGCGAAAACGCGTCATTCCAACGATTTACCGACTTCACATTCTTTCAATACGACTCGACATAGCCAAGGTCATGAGCATCACCGCGGCGCTTGTGCCGAGGTTGAGCGATTCGGCCTTGCCGTAGATCGGGATCGAGGTGATGATGTCCGCCCGTTCAAGCAGGCCGGGCTCGAGACCGCGCGCCTCGTTGCCGAACAGCACGGCGATCGAGCCGTCGAGCGCGTCGCCTTCGCGCACCACGTCGGGCAGGCTTTCCGGCGGCCGGCCTTCCGTGCCGTAGACGTCGGCGGCCATGACGGTGGTGGCATGGTTGGCGCAGAACGCGAAGAACCCATCCTCGTCCATCGCGAGCACCGGCAGGTGGAACAGCGATCCGGTCGTGGCGCGGATGACCTTCGGATTGAACACGTCCACGCATGAGCCGACCATGACCACGGCGTCACAGCCTGCGGCGTCGGCGCTGCGGATGACGGTGCCCGCGTTGCCGGGGTCGCGCACCTGCCAGAACGCCGCGATGAACGGATGCGGTGTGGACGGCGCCTGGGTGAGCTGCGCACGGCACGCCTCGAGGTTGCCCACGGCCGCCACGCCTTGCGCGTCACGGCTGATATGCGCCACCACATCGGCCGTGGCCTTGTGCACGTAGATGCCCTCCCCCATGGCCAATCCCGCGAGCGAGGCGACGGTGGGGTTGGCGAATCCGGCGTCGGGTTCGGTGCCGTCCACGGCCACATAGAGGTCACGCACCACGCCAGGCTGCCAGGTGAGGGCCTCGCGCACCGCCTGGGGGCCTTCGATCAGGAACCTTCCGCTGCGTTCACGGTGTTTGCGGGAGGCAAGGTCGGCGGCGCGTCGTACACGTTCCGCTTTCACATTGGTCATCACGGTTGCATCAATCGGCATACGCCCACCCTACCGCCAGCGCGGGGCAACCGCATACCACCCCACCATCCACCCGTTTTCAGAGAACTCCCAGTAAGTGTTCAGCGCGCGGCCACTGAGTACCGAGCCGAATCGCAGCGGCGTCAAAGCGCAATCACACCAGCGCTGATTACGCTGCGGGCATATGCCCTGAGCCATTCCCGGCAACGGAAAGGCGCAGGCCAGCAACACCCATCCATTGATTTCGCAAAGGAACCAACCATGTTCATCGTCAGGAACGCACTGCACAATGTGGTGCGCATCAAAGGCCGCAACGCGCTGATGATCATCATCGTCGCCATCATCACCGCGGCCGCGACCGTGGCGCTCGCGATCGTGCAGGCGGCAGAACGCGCACGCACATCGGCCTTGGACGACACCACGATCAGCGCGCAGATCTCGATCGACCGCGGCGCGATGATCGGCAAGACGCGCGACGCACAGTCCGGCGGCGCGGACATGCAGGCCATGCGCGAGTCGATGGCCAGCAAGCAGCTCACCCTCGACGACTATCAGAAATACGACAAATCGGAGTACGGCGTCGCATCGTCGTATTACACCGAGACGGCTTCGGCAGCCGCCGTGGACGACGGCGTCGAACCAGTGGATTCCAACGGCACCGTGACAAACCAAGAGGACCAGTCGACCGCGGAACAGAACCAGTCCGGAGAGCAGCCCCAGTCCCCCGGCGACGACCGCGCGGGCGGCATGCCGGACGCCGGCGGCGGCAAAGGCGGCATGATGATGACGACGGGCGACTTCTCGCTTGTCGGGTTTTCGTCGGACGAGGCGATCGCGAACGCCCCCAACGGATCGTTCACGATGGATTCGGGCCAGGTGTTCGGCTACGGCACCGACGATGACGGCGATGTGATCATCTCGAAGACGCTCGCCGACGCCAATGACCTGTCGGTCGGTGACACTTTCAAGGTCGCCGACATCACCGACGATACCAAGACCTACACGCTCACCATCGTCGGCATCTACAGCAACACCACCGAGAACACGATGCCGATGGGAGGACCCATGGCCTTCACCGCGAGCGACCCCGCGAACGCGATCTACACGTCGGTGTCCACGCTCGATGCGCTGGGCCTGACCGGTGGCAAGACGATCGAGATCACCGATGCACGCGGCAACACCCGCGAGACGCAGGCGACGCAATTGAGCTACACCTATGTCTTCGGCGGCAAGGCGCAATACGACCGGTTCGTCGCCGACGTCAAGGCGAATGGCCTGGGCAATGAATACACCGTCTCGTCCGCCGACGTGGAGCAGTACGAGGCGAGCCTCGTGCCGTTGAACAACCTGGCCACATTCGCGAAGACGCTGCTCATCGTCGTGCTGTGCGTCGGCGCGGTCGTGCTCGTCATGCTCACCATCTTCAACATCCGCGAACGCAAATACGAGATCGGCGTGCTCACCGCGATCGGCGTGAAGAAAGCGAAGGTGGCCGCGCAGTTCGCCATCGAACTGCTCGCCGTGACCGCCATCGGCCTGGCGCTTGGCGTCGGCGTCGGCGCCGCCGTCTCGGTCCCCGTATCGAACTCGCTGCTCGCGTCGCAGGTCGAGGCGCAGGCCACGCAGCAGCAACAGCAGCGTGCGCAGTTCGGCCGTGACATGCAGCCGCCGAGCGGCGTCGGGCAGGATGGCGCAACCACAGGCGAAGGAAGCCTGTCGGAGGCGCCGAAGGACGACAACGGCGCCCCGCAGCAGTGGGGACATGCCACGCAGATGGTCTCCAAGGTCAACGTCACAGTGAACTGGGCCACAATCGGCTGGATGCTGCTCATCGGCATCGGCCTGACCCTGCTCGCCTCGCTTGTGGCCGCCGTGTTTGTGATGCGTTACGAACCCCTGCAGATCCTGGCCGACCGCTCCTGAGCGCACACCACCCACACCCACCATCACGAGTAAGGATTGTCACCATGGCACAACCATCTTCCGCACCATCATCGAACACATCCCCAACCGCCACCCCGATCCTCGCGTTGGACGACGTGAGCTACACCTACACCAAAGGCGGACCCGACGTCATCAGCCATATCAGCCACGACTTCGCCGCAGGGCAGGTCACCTCGATCGTCGGACCTTCGGGCGCGGGCAAGACCACCCTGCTCTCGCTCATCAGCGGTTTGACGACGCCGACCGGCGGCGCGGTGCTCTTCGAAGGACGCGACCTGGCGTCGATCGACCGATACCGGTACCGCAGCCGCGATATCGGCGTGATCTTCCAAAGCTACAACCTGCTGCCCGGATTGACCGTGCTGGAGAACATCATGCTCACGGTGGACGCCTCGGGCAAACGGTTCGACCGTCCCAAACGCGAGATCGCGCTCGACCTGCTCAAGCAGGTGCATCTGCCCGAGCGGTATGCGGACGAGCGCATCCTGCACCTGTCGGGCGGCGAACAGCAGCGCGTGGCGATCGCCCGCGCGCTGAGCGACGACCCGCGGGTGATCATCGCCGACGAGCCGACCGGCAACCTCGACCCGGCCACGCAGGACGACATCATGCGCATCTTCCTCGACCTTGCGCACCAGCAGGGCCGTTGCGTAATCATCGTGACGCACAGCCCGCAGATCGCCGAGATGTCCGACGCGGTGCTGCGGCTGGCCCCGGCGCAACGGTAGGTCAGTTGCCGAAGAACGAGAATGTGCCTGCGCATAGGGCGGCCGTGAGCGCGGCCACCGGAATGAGCAGGCAAACCACAAGGAACCAGTGGTCACGCGCGCGCACCACGCTGACGCGCGCGTGGCTGCGCGGCTCGTCGGAGCCGAACCCGCGCGCCTGCATGGCCACGGCGAGCGTGGTGGAACGGCGTATCGACAGCACGAGCAGCGCGAAGGCCTGCGGGAAGAACGACTTGAATTTGCTGTCGTCGCCCAGTCCGCGCGACCGGCGTGACGCGGTGAGCGCGGCCCAGTCGTCCTGCAGCACGGAGAACAGACGCATGCCGGCGAGCCCGCCGTACACGAACCGGTCGGGCAGGTGCAGCAGCTGGCTGAACCCGTCCGCCAGATCGGTCGCGTCGATGCCGAGCACGGCGATGATCGCGGGAATGCCGATCGCGAGGATGCGCAACGCCGTGGCGAGCGCCAGTTCGGCGGACCGGTCGGTCACGGTGATCCACCCCCAGTGCCACCATGTGCTGCCGCCCGATTTGCCGTACAGCAGCACCGCCAAGGCGGATCCGGGCGCGCCGATGAAGATCGGCCATGTGGAGCGCACGATGCGCCACGGTGTGAACCCGATGGCCATGAGGATGAGCACCTCGAGCCCGAGCGCCACGCTTGTGGAGACCCAGTCGAGGCTCAGCAGCAGTGGCAGCGAGGCCAGGAACGCGCCGCCCAACCGGTAGACGGGGTTGATCGAGGCGAGCAGGGGCGACCTGCTCGCCGGTTTGATCGTGTCTTCGCGATCGTTGACCGCGCTGACCTCGATGTCGGTGGCGTGCGCGGCGGCCGCGGCATGCAGGTCCGGCTCATGCGCGGACTGCGGAGCCGCAACCCATTCACCGTGTGCGTCGTGCGGCACGAGTTCGACGACGCGCGCGCCAAGCGCGGTGACGAGCTCGCGGTCGTGCGTGACGACGATGATGCTGACGCCGTCGGAGCGCAGGGAGTGGATGAGGCGCACGATCTGCATCCATGTGCGCCGGTCCTGCCCGAAGGTCGGCTCGTCGAGGATCAGCACGCGCGGTGCGGCGGCGAGCGCGGCGGCCACGGTCAGGCGCCGCTTTTCACCGCCGGACAGTGTGTAGGGGTTCATCTGCGCGTATTGGTCGAGGTGGAACCGGCGCAGCAGTGCCATGCCGCGCTCGCGGGCGGTGGACTCGTCCACACCGGTGCGTGTGGGCCCGAGCATGACCTCGCCAAGCACGCTCGAGCAGGCGAACTGGTGTTCGGGGTTCTGGAAGACGTAGGAGATCCGTGAGGCGAGCTGGCGTGACGTCCAGTCGACCGGCCACGGGTGCTGTGCATCGGGGGCGAGCGCCGCGCCGGCGACGACGCGTCCGGTGACGGGTTCGAGGAGCCCGGCGAGGGTGAGCGACAGTGTGGATTTGCCGGCGCCGTTCGCGCCGACGAGCGCGGTGATCTGCCCGGGGCGGAATGCGAGGTCGATGTGCTCGGCGATGGCGTTGCCGCCCCGGCCTATCGCCAGGTCGTCGGTCGTGAGTACGGGTTCGCCTGTGCCGTCGGACGGTTCGTATGCGGGCTCGTCCTCGGTGCGGATGCGCGTGATCTCGTCTTCGGCGCGGCGGAACCGTTCGGGCACCCAGATGCCGAGCTGCGCGAAGTCGAGTGTGGGGTCGGTGAACACCGCTTCGGGTGTGCCGTCGGCCACGACCACGGTGTTGCGGAACGTGCTGCGGTCGATCTCCTCTTCGAACCCGCGCTGCTCCACTTGGCGCGCGTCGTGTTCGTTTTCCAATCCGAGCACGACGACGCGGTCGATCATGTCGACCCACCGGTCGGCGCGGTGCTCGACGAGCATCATCGTCGCACCGGTGCGCGCAAGCACATCGCCCACGGCGCCGACGATCTGCGCCACGCCGTCGGGGTCGAGGTTGGCGGTCGGCTCGTCGAGCAGCAGCACGCGCGGTTGCATCGCGAGCGCGCCGGCCAAGGCGAGCCGCTGCATCTGGCCGCCGCTCAGGTGCATGACCGAGCGGTCGAGCTGCAGGCCGCCCATGCCCACCGCGTCGAGTGCGGCGTCGACGCGCGGCCAGATCTGCTCGCGTGGCACGTCGAGGTTTTCCGGACCGAACGCCACATTGTCTCCGAGACGCTGGAATATGGCCTGCGCCTCCGGATCCTGCAACACGAGTCCCACGGCGCCGCGCGCGGCGTGTGTTTCGACGCCGCCGATGAGGATCTCGCCTTCGGTGACGCCGCCATCCGCGTCTTCGACCTGCACGCCGGTGTCTTGCGCCGCGGTCTGTGCGGCGGATTCGTCGCCGAGCAGGCCGGCCACGCCTTCGAGGATCGTGGATTTGCCGATGCCGGAAGCGCCCAGCAGCAGGACGCGCTCGCCGGCGTTGATCGTGAGGTTGAGCTTGCGCACGGCGAAATGGTTGCGTGAGGCATGCCGGTAACCCCAGTCGTGGAACTGTATCGAAGCGGCGTGTGGCGCGGGTGCTGGAGTGGTCATGGGTGTTGCGGTTCCTTTGCGGTGGTGGATATGCCGATGCCCCGGCGCGTTCGGCCGGGGCATCGGAGTTGGGTCAGCGGGTGCGGTTGCGCACCATGCGGCCGGAGGCGAAGTTGTCGAGCGCACCGGTCTTGGCGATGCCGATGTAGAGGTACCACATGGCCACGCCGGCGAAGACGAGCCCCGAAAGCACAGTCGTGATCAGATAGACGATGCCGTAGGAACCGTTGAGGTCGATGGCCTGCAGATGGGTGAAGAACGAGTACGCCCAGCATCCTAGGCCGCTGAGCGCGCCAGAGAACATCATGACCGGTAGGTTCCATTTACGGTATGCGAACACGGCGAATGCTATTTCCGCGCACAGGCCCTGCACAAACGCGATCAGGAACGTTTCGACCCCACCCCACATGTTGCCCATGAGCGCCTCAAGCACGCCGGCCACGACTTCCGCATAGAGCGCAGCCCCCGGTTTGCGCACGATGACGGCGGCCAAAGGTCCGGCGAACAGCCACAGGCCGTTGAAGATGCCCGCGAGCCCAGGTACCACGGCCTCGAGCACGGACCACGGTGCGGCGCTGAAGAACGCCACGGCCCAGTAGATGAGGGCGGAGGCCACACCGATGACCGAAGCCACGGCGATGTCGACCACACGCCATTTCAAAACGGGTTTTGCTTCCACAACCGAAGCAGACATAATGAGTGCCTTTCTCTTTCCTGTCATATGGACGCCGGTGGGCGCCCATGGCGATAAGGCACGGGAAATTCGACGTCCGTGCGCCGGCATTGTCCGGATTCACGTTCAATCGGTCGAGGCTTGGCCTCTCTCAGCCGATGCGCCATGCGCATCAGCCCCCGTGTCGAGTACCGAGTCTAAGGCAGCCCGGGGACCGGCGTCACAACCCGGGCCATATGTCCGGTTCACCGGCGTTTGAAGAGGCGGAACAATTGCGACTGCCGCACACACAGGCCACTGGCGAGCGCCGCAAGCACCACGGCGCACAGCAACGCCAGTGGGGCACGGCATGCGGTCGCGATGACCACCGCGGTATCCCCGACGGCCATGCGCACACCGTAGGCGGCGATGAGCGCGCATGAGCCCGCCGTGGCCAATCCGGCCCATACGAGCGTCTCCACGCATATGCCGAGCAATTGCGCCGGCTTTGACTCCCCCGAATGCAACGCCGCGGCGTATTCGAGCCTGCGCATGCGCACGGCGATCACACCGATGGCAAGGCCCAGGAGCGCCGCGAGGAACGGGATCCAACGGGTGGTGCGCGCCATGTAGGTGGCGTAGGGGTCATAGTGCGCGTCGAAACCCTTGTTGAGCGCGACCACACCAGCTTGGTTCTGCCCATTGCCCACACGCAGTGTGGAGTACAGCAGGTTGCTCGCCGGTTCCGAACGCGGCCATTGGCGTAGCCAGCACTCGTTGTAGTCGCCCAGGGCGGCGGCGCGTGGCACAAGGAACGCGTAAGCGAAACGGGTGTCCCGCCCATCGTTGGGCCATGGGTAGACACCCGCCACGGTGGCGTTGCCATGGTCCGTGGACAACGTGGAGCCGACCGTGAGCCCGAAGTCACGAGCAACATCGGTCGACACCCAGATCCCCGACGTGTCGATCGGTGAGGCGACGGCGCCGTTCGACGCGATGAGCGACAGCATGCCTTGTGTGACCTCGAATGATTGCAGGGCGTTGTTCGGTGTGGACAACGGCGTGATCTCCTCGCCGGTGCGCACGGCGCCCGATTGCGCGATGGGAACGCCTGACGATTGGGCGAGCCGGTCGCATGCACCACCGTCCACGGTGCCGCCGACCACCGTATCCACATCGGTCATGGCCTCCACGCGTGCCATGGCCTCATGCTCCATCGCCCCACCGTGTAGGCTTCGTATCCCCCAAGCAGCATGCCACCAAGCAGCACGGCGACGAACAACGCCAATGCATGCGCGTTGCCGGCGCCCACATTGCGCATCGCCTCGGAGAGTATCGACCTGAGCCTCATGTTCCCTCCCCCTTTCACCCGTTGGGTGCGTAGTGTGCAAGATCGACCACATGGTCGCAGGCGTCCCTGGTGTCGGGGTCATGGGTGGCCACCAGCACGATCATGCCTTGGTTGGCGAGGTTGCCCAGCACGTGGCTCACCGAATGCGCGGTCCGTGTGTCCAGTTGGGCCGTTGGCTCGTCCACAAGCAGCATGTCTGGCCGTGAGCACACGGCCCTCGCCAGCATGAGCCGTTGCGCCTCACCTCCGGACAGCTCGCTGAACCGCCGGCCGGCCGCATGGTCCAGATCGAACAGCCCCATCGCCTCCAAGGCCTGTGGCTCCGCTTCCTCACGGCTGAACCCCTTGGCGAGCAGCGGGAACGACACGTGGTCCAACGCGCTCCGTTGCGCCACACCCACCGGGTTCTGGAACACCCAGCCGGTCCGGGCGATGCCAATGCGCTCCACACTGCCCGCATAGGGCTTTTCCCAACCGGCCAGGATCGACAGCAGTGTGGACTTCCCACATCCGGACGGCCCGCAGACCGCCACCGTCATCCCGGGGTCCACGGTCATGTCAAGATGTTCGAACAGCAGGTCGGTTCCGGGGAACCGGTGGGCCAGATCATGCACTACCAACCGCATGGCCGATCACCCGCACCGCAATGTGGCCAGCGTGGGGCCGATCAGCACATCATGCACGTCCTTGACGTCCAAGTGTTCAGGCTGCACAAGCGACGCGCCCAATTCGCTCGTGATGATGCGCACCGGTACCGTCTCGGGCGATTGCATCGTGCCCGTGGCGATGCATCCCGAGGCCCCATCGGTGCCGAACACGGCGCCGGCGGGCACCCGCAGCGTTTGGATGGCCTGGTTCAACGTGAGCTGGGCGTCCATGCCCGCGGCCCGTTCCTCTGGCGTCTTGCCTTGGTAGCCTTCGGTGGCGGCGATCTGTGCGAGCAGACCGGCATCGGTGATCTCCGTGGAGCCTGCGGGCAGTGGCGCCGCAACGCCGAACACCGTCAGTGTGCGTTCCTTGTCGGAAGGGGAACCGTTGCGGATCGCGAGCTTCACCAATCCGCCCGGCACCATCCCCAATGCGGCTCCCGCCTGCACATTGCTGCCTTGGACCGCCGTCCAGTCCCGTACGTTCACCACATCCTCGGGAATCCACATGGTGTCCGAAAGACGCATGTCCATGTCTTCTGGCGCAACGCCGTCCGAGTTGCCCACATCCACCATGAGCTGCCGCCACCCGTTGCCGGTGTTCCAGTTGTATTCCGCGGATTGCGGCACGCTGTCATACCCCAATCTGCCGAGCTCGTCGTTCAACGAGCGGACGTCCTCTCCCCTGTCTCCCACCTTGAGGTCGCGGTACAGGGGCGTCGCCGTGTGCAGCGCCACGATGTTCCGGTCGTTGACCTGATAGGCGCGTGTGCCGGAACGCAGCTCGCCGTTCGCCCAGTTCTCGGTCACGGTGCCGCTGGCGTTGCCTAGCAAGTCGCGGTTGCCGGAGACCGTGGGCACCACGTTCACCTGTTGCGTGCCGGAGTACTCCTGCACGCTGGCCGGCGCGGATTCCACCACGCTTGGGGCGCTCAACACCGAGGGCGCGCGGTCCGGCAACCACAATGCGCATGCCCCACCGTGAGTGCGGCCACGGTGGCCGCCGTGAGTAACACCCACGTCAGTACAGGGGCGGCCCTGCGTGTGCCGTTCCGTTGCTGTTTCCCCGTCATGTCCCCTCCCCGGCTTTGATGGTATGCCACAGTGCATATCCAGTCTCGCGTATGCCTCCCTCGGGCGCAACCGGCATGCGCGCCGTGTGTATGTCCAATACCATCCCAGCATAGGGAACCGCACGGGATTTTCCACGCCACGGGCGTTGTTGTCGTCTTGAGATGACAGTAAGGAATCACTCGCGTGCCTTGTATGCCAAGAAGCTCCATGCGCAATCCGCGTACACGGTTCACGCATTGCGCATGGGACCTATATGACATCCACCCGATTGTGAGAGCTGATATGCCGTTGAAACCACCTTCTCCATTGGTATGATGGGGCATATTCAGAAGGGGGAATAATGCACTATCGGGGAAAACATATCAGAATCGGGATCGTGGACAACGATGCCCTCGTCTTGGGGGCCTTGCAGTATGTGATGCGTACCTGTCTGCCGCAGAGCGCGGTCATCTGGGAAGAGACCGACGGGAACAGGGCAGTCTCCCTCTGCTCGACGCCAGCCACCACACCGGACGCGCTCATCGTTGACGCCTCCTTGGAAGGCATGACCGGAAGCGAAGTCTGCCGGTGCATCCGTGCCAACGATGCCGAAATCGTACTCGTGGGAGTGACTTCGTTCATCCTCGCCCGCTTCCATGACGCAATGCTGGACGGTGGGGCGCAATGCCTGCTGCCCAAGGACAAACCGCAGACCATCTGCCAAGCCGTCATAGCGCTCTGTGAAGGCCGAATACCCCGCGACGCGCGTTTCTCCACGGAAAGCGCAGCCGAAGCCCACCGGCGCCTCAGCAAGGAACAGCAGGTGAATCCAATTCGTACGGTCATGCTGTCACCGCGCGAAGAGGAAGTCATGACATGGATCGATCTGGGCAAGACATCACTCTGGATCGCCAAACGGCTCAACACCTCCGAATCCACCATCAAAACCTATGCACAGCGCATCTATACAAAACTGGGCGTGCACACAAAGGTCGAGGCGATCATCGCATGGCGCAACAGACGGAGCGAATAAGGATGTGTAGTCTTTTGCCGACTACACCGCACGGTTTGCCACATGTCCTCCCAGAAACGGGTACAGTGAGATGTCCAGACTGTGTTCGACGAAGAAGTCACCATTTGAGGGAGCATCATGAGAAGCCTTCGCAAGGTACTGTCAGTGATCACAATCATCGCTTCCGTTGTCAGTCTGTCGTCCTGTTCGAAGAGCGAAGCCGAATCCAACAATGCCATGACAGGAGTCGATACCGGAAAATTTGCAAGCGGAATGACCGACCTTATCGATTCGTTGCTTGATGATGACCAATACGATGAGTCACAGAAAGAAGTCCTACGTGCCACACTGCACCATGACGGCAAGATCCCATATGCTTCCTACAGTGCGGCATGGGAGTCCTATAGGCAATGCTTGGTAGATAAGGGGTACACCAAGCCACCGCAGAACCTCATCAACGGCATCTACTTCGCACCAGCATATGTTTCAAGCGAAGGTCTGACGGAAGAGCAAAACCGCAAACTGAATGATGACATCAACGCATGTCGAGACGCGCGGGTCGCCGCCATCGATTTAGTGTACCGGACGAAACTCGGTAACCCTGAGTTCTATGGTGATCCCGAGGTGGCTTTGGTCGATTGCCTGCACCGCAAGAACCTGGTGCCGCAGAACTACACGATCGACCAATACCGGAAGGAGTCCGACCTGTATATGAATGATACGAGCGAACACGCATTCGACCGGTTCAGCTTCGACATCGACGACAGCGACACGCTCACCTGCATGGCCACAACCGCACCGACACTTCTCCAACCCCGGTTGGAGATATGGAAACCACTAGGCTGACAGGGCGGCCTATTCAGCCTCCTGCAGCGGAATGAACGCCCGTGTACGCCATTGGGTACCATCCGCTGACCCAACTAGTGTGCCACCGAGTTCACGGATCACGGTGGTGAGGGACCGCAATCCACTGCCGCCATATTCCACCACTTGGCCCTCGTCGGCGATGGTGTTGTGCGCATCCATGCGGATGCCGTCTGCACTGATGGCGATGGCCACCTCATATGGCTGTGCGGAATCGGCGTGTTTGAAGATGTTCGTGTAGATCTCATGCACCACCATCAAGGCGACCGACGAGGTCTGGAGGACGCGCGTTGTGGCCGCGTGCTCATCGATGCGCACCTCAGTATGCCCTTGGAAGCCGTTGTCGCGCAGGTATTGTTCGTCTTCGTCAATTTCCGCACGCAGGTCCCGCGTGAACGCGTCGAATTGAAGTTCCTCGCTTTCGCCGCTGTCGTGCAATTGGCGGATCAGTGTGCGCATGTCCAGCTGGGCGGCGCTGCTGTATTCCACGATCCGCCGCCAGGCATCCGCATCCTCGCCATCAGCAGTGTGTTGGCACTGGGCGATCATCGAAATGGCGGAGAGTTTCTGCGACAAGGTGTCGTGGATGTGCGCGGCGAGCATCTGGTCGCGGCGCAGGATGCGCAGTTCGGATTGCACACGCAACAACTGGCGATACTTGCGGTTGCGTTCGCTGTTCCACCGGAAGAAGCGTCCGAGAACGGCAATGAGCGTGTAACCGGCGCAAAATGCCAACACCGTTTGCGCAGGCATGAACTCAGGGCGCAGCACACCTTCGAGGATGGTGTAGCAGATCATGGCCACATACACGGCGATGGCGCCACGGTTGCTCAGTTTATAGCTCAGGATGAGCAACGCCATGAGCAGCATGTACGACGTGAACACCCCATACCCGGCAATGGCGTATTCACCTATGCCATTGAACACGAGGATGGCGAGCGCGGCCTGAACAGGGAACCAGTAGCATACGACCGCCAGGGCCTGCACGATGACGAGGGCGGTGATGATCGCGGCACTGTCTGTATTGCTGAAGCTCCATATCTCGAATTGCAGCATGCACGAGAACATCGCGATGACCAGGAAAAGATAGGGGTGCCGGATACGGCCGAGGACGTCGATGAGTTTCTGTTTCATGGTTTGCCACCTACGAATATGTCGTTGCCCCTCTCGTGGTAGGGGATTCTTCCCCGATCAACAGGAAGGATCCGCCTACCACGGTCGAACCAGGGGCGGTGTTTAGCACAACCCGAGCTTATGAGCCCAACCGGGACAATATTCCACCATGGACGGATTCCTGCCCTCCCCCAGTTCCATCGAACGCATGTCGACCGGCGCGGCCGGGGCGACGGCGGTGGTCGCCACGAGCGCGACAGTCGCGATGAATGATGAGATGCCCATATGCATGTCCTCCTATACTCACATGGTCACTGGATGCATCATCCCATCCTAGCGGTTGCTGAGTTTGTCGAGCAGCAGCGCCTCCGCCACCACGTCGTTGCGCAGACCGGACACACTCACGGACTCGTTGGGGCTGTGCGCGTTGGACTGGGGGTCTTCGGGCCCCGTCACAAGCACTTGTGCATGGGGGAAGATGCGCTGCAGTTCGGGGATGAACGGGATGGAGCCGCCTTCGCCCTTGTTCACCGGATCGACGCCAAAGGCCTCACGCAGCGCCTCCTCGGCGTCACGGGTGGCCTCGCACTGCGGGTCCATGGCCCAGCCCATGCCCTCGTCGAGCGGCGTGACATGGACCTCGGCGCCGAAAGGCGCATGCGATTCAAGGAACGTCGCCATTGCCTGCATCGCGGCGTGCGGTTCCTGGGTGGGGGCCACGCGCAGGCTGATGCGGAACCGTGTTTCAGGGCTGATCACATTGAACGACCCGTCCACGGGGTGCGCGTCGAAGCCGATGACCGTGGCGCTCGGCTTGGTCCACAGGCGTGAGGCGAGCGATCCGGTGCCAGCGAGCCGGTAGGAATCAACCACACCGCTGTCGGCGCGCATGTCCACCTCCTCAATATCGCGGTCCAGGCCGCCGATCGGCTCCCCACCGTCCAGACCGGGGATGGCGAGTTCGCCATGCTTGTTGTACATGGAGGCGATGAGCATCGCGGCAAGCGTGTTGGCGTCGAGCACCGGACCGCCGTACTGGCCCGAGTGCACCGGATGGTCCAGCACCTTCACGTGCACATCGCATGTGGCGTTGCCGCGCAGGCTCGTGGTCAGCGACGGCACGTCCGGGGCCCAGTTGCCCGAATCGGCCACGATGATCACGTCGGCCGCGAACTCGTCACGATGCTCCTGGATGAACGGGATGAAGCTGGGGCTGCCCATCTCCTCCTCGCCTTCGATGAACACCTTGATGTTCACGCCCAGATCGTCGCCCAGTGCTTTGAGGGCGCCGTAGTGGATGGCGATGCCGCCGGCGTCATCGCACGCCCCGCGGCCGTAGAGGCGGTCACCCACCTGCGTGCCGGTGAAGGGGTCCGTGTCCCATTCGTCCGCGTCGGGCACCGGTTGTACATCATGATGCGCGTACAGCAGCACGGTCGGCGCCTCAGGATCGACGGTGAGCGACCCGATGACCTCCCACGCGCCGGGCTGGCTGTCGGCACCCGTGGCCTGGACCGCCCGCGCGTCCACGCCCACCTCCTGCAGCAGCGACGCCACATACTCGGCGGAACGCCGCATGTGCTCACCGGCGATGCCCTGCGAGGAAATGGCCTTCAGTGCGATGCGGTGCTTCACCACGTCGAGGATGCCGTTCCAATCAGCGTCCACACGGTTGCGTATTTCTTTGGCGGTCAGGATCATGCCTTGGTTCCTCCCTGTATCATGACGGTCTCGAATCTGTGTCCGTGAGCCATTGTAATGACTTGGGGCGCGTCTACGGATTCCCGTACGCTTGCGAACCATGGCAGTGTTGAAGCAAGACAAGGATTCCGCTTCCGAACAGAAGGTTGAAGCGCAGAGCGAACAGGCGGGCAAGGGCCGCCCCACCCCTAAGCGCAAAGAGGCTCAGGCTCAGAAACTCCGCCCGCTCGTGCCCAAAGACAGCAAAGAGCAGCGCAAGCGCGCCAAGGCCCGCATCCGCGAGCGCGAGAACATCGAATACGAGGCCATGCGCACCGGCGACCTGCAGCACATGCCCAAGGCTGAGCGCCTGCCGTGGCGCGTCTATACGCGCGATTACATCGATGCGCGTTTCAACATCGGCGAGTTCTTCATTCCGGTGGCGCTCGTCATCCTGATCGCGTCGGTGATCCTCACCGCCGTCTACCCCAACCCGGTCGTCACGCTGATTCTGATGACGGTCCTGTATGTGTACCTGTTCGCGATCGTCATCGACGTGGTGGTGATGTGGCGCAAGCTCAAGAAGCTCCTGATCGCCAAGTACGGCGAACAGTCCGTGGCCAAAGGCATGCGCACCGGTTCCTATGCGTGGAGCCGCGCAATCCAGCTGCGCCGCTGGCGTCTTCCCAAGCCGCGCTACAAGAAGCGCGGGCACTGGCCGAAGTAAAGCCTGTGCATCCATTCGCTTCAGGGCGGTCCGATCGTGTGCGATCGGACCGCCCTTTTCTTGAACCCTGTACTGCGACTACAATCAGGGGCAGCCGGCCGTTTTTCGGGTCCGGGTCGATCCCACAAAGGAGCACGATGGCACAACAGTTCGATATCGCAATCATCGGCGCAGGTCCCGGCGGGTACGCCACTGCATTGAGGGCGGCGCAACTGGGCAAGAGCGTCGTCATGGTCGAGCGTGACGCCACGCTCGGCGGCACGTGCCTCAACCGCGGCTGCATCCCCTCGAAGGCGCTGATCACCGCCACGCGCACATTGGACACGATGCGCCATGGCAGGCAGATGGGCATCGTGACCTCGTTGGAGGAGATCGACTTCGGCCAGTTGCGCGACTACCGCGAACACACCGTGGACACGATGACGCAGGGCCTGCGCGGCCTGGTCGCGTTCCGCAAGATCACCGTCTACCAAGGCGAGGCATCGCTCGACGCGGACCGCACCGTGCATGTCGACCCCTCGGACGACAACGCGTATGTGCGGCGGTATGCGGAGGACGGCGGTTTCGAAGACGTCGACGAGCACTTGGAGATCCAGGCCACCGACGTCGTGGTCGCCACCGGCTCCTCCCCCCGCCCCCTGCCCGGCACGCCGTTCAGCACCGCGGTCATCGATTCGACGCACGCACTCGAACTCAACACGTTCCCGCACAGCGCCGCGATCATCGGATCGGGGGCCGTCGCGCTCGAATTCGCGTCGATGTGGCGTTCGGCGGGCTGCGACGTCACGCTGTTCATCCGCCACGGCAACGTGCTCTCGCACAGCGACCGCCGCGCCGCGCTCGCTCTGAACCGCGAACTCAAGCGGCTCGGCATCACGATCGTCGCGAACGCGCAGGTCACGCATGTGGACACCGGAGAGAACCTGGGCGCAGTCGTGCACTACACCACGGCCGACGGCGGCGAGCAGACGTTCGCCTCCGAGCTCGCGCTCGTCGCGATCGGCCGCACGCCGAACACGCAGGCACCGTGGTTCGCGAGCAGCGGGCTGCAGGTGGACGACGACGGCATGATCCCCACCGACGCATATGGTCGTACCAATCTCGACCATGTGTGGGCAGTGGGCGATGTGACGCGCGGGCAACTGCTCGCGCACCGCGCCTTTGCCCAGGGATTGGTGATTGCGGAATCGATCGGCGGCCTCGACCCGCAACCGGTCGACGAGCATACGGTGCCGAGCGTGATCTTCTCCACGCCGGAATTCGCGACGGTCGGCCTGACGCTGCGTGAGGCGCAGGCGGACGAGCGGTACGCCGACGTACACGAGACGATATTCCCGGTCATGGCGAACGCGCGCATGGTCATGAGCGGCATGGGCGGCTCGTTCTCCATCGTCACCGGCACATTGCGCGACGGCGACGGCACGCAGATCGTGCTGGGCGTGCACGTCGTGGCGCCCGACGCGAGCGACCTGATCGCCGAGGCGCAGCAGATCGTGGCGAACCACATCCCGCTGCACGAGGCCGCCAATGCGATCCACCCGCACCCCACGTTCAGCGAGATGATCGGCGAGACGCTGCTCAAAGCGGACGGACGCCCGCTGCATACGCGCTGAACCGCACCACCGCACCTTGCGGCGGGCACGTCAACTGATACAGTATGTTCGTCGTGACATCACAGTAGAGCACATAGAGAGGCAGCCCATGGCATCGAAGGAAGCACAGCCGGCGCAGAAGAAGCGCGGCATGTTCAGCCAGTTGAAGCAGATCTTCGCGTTCACCTACAAAGAAGACAAGGCGTTGCCGTGGCTGTGCGGCGGCGCGTTCATCGCGCCGGTCATCCTGTGCGTGGTGCTGGGCCTTGTGTTCCATTGGGGTTGGTTCGCGTGGATCACATCCATCATCCTCGCGCTCATGATCGGCCTGCTGCTGTTCACGATCGTGCTGACGCGCCGCGCCGACGCGGTGGGATTCAAGCAGCTCGAAGGCCATCCTGGCGCCGCGATCAGCGTGCTCGGCAACATGAAGCGCGCCGGATTCGATTTTCCGCAGGAACCGGTGTGGGTCGATCCCCGTTCCAAGGACGCCGTGTGGCGTGGCACCGGCTACCAAGGCATCTATCTGGTCGGTGAGGGCGACTACGGCCGCGTCATGCGCGCCATGGACCGTCTCGAAAAGCAGATCAAGGGCGTGACCGCCGGCTCGGACATCCCGGTCTACCGCATCTGCGTGGGAACCGGCCCCAAGCAGGTGCGCCTCAAGGATCTGCGCCAAACCATCATCAAGAAGCGCACGTACCTCCCCAGCACGCACAAGAACGCGCTCATGCGCAAACTGCGCCCGCGCACACGGTTCATGATGAGCAAGGACCAGCTGACCACGCTCAACGAACGCCTGCACACCCTGCAGCGCAAGAACGGCATGGGCATCCCCAAGGGCATGGACCCCATGCGCACCCAGAAGGTCAGCCGCCGTGCCATGCGCGGCCGCTGACAGGCGCGCCCTCAAGCATCCCCGAGGCCCCGATCCCCCACCGGATCGGGGCCTCGTCCATATTGCGCAACGGGCCCGCAAGCCATCCAAACCGGCTGTCCAATACTGAAGAATCCTTGCAATACCAAGGTTTTGCTGCATGCACACGAACATATCCAGACAGACGAAACATATTCGTAACCCAACCTTCGAGTGGGCGAAACTCGCCGCCCTATGCTGAGTACTCGTAACCAACTTACGAAAGGAGCGGTCCCGTGACCACACTCGAAACCAAGGCAGACGCCGAGGCCCTCATCAATAAGGAAGGCATCGAATATGTCTCCGTTCGCTTCACTGATCTGATTGGTGTTCAGCAGCACTTCACGGTCCCTGCCAGCGAATTCCTCAAGGATGCGTTCGACGAGGGCATGCCGTTCGACGGCTCCTCCATCGAGGGCTTCCAGGCGATCAACGAATCCGACATGAAGCTCGTCCCGGATATCGAAACGGCGTTCGTGGACCCGTTCCGTAAGCACAAGACGCTCGACGTGGCGTTCTCCATCGTCGACCCGCTGACCGATGAGCCGTATTCGCGCGATCCGCGCCAGGTGGCAGCCAAGGCCGAATCCTACCTCAAGTCCACCGGCATCGCCGACACCGCGTCGTTCGCCCCCGAAGCCGAGTTCTTCATCTTCGACAAGGTGCGCTTCGGCAACGACATGCGTGGCTCCTTCTACGAGATCGATTCGATCGAGGCCCCGTGGAACTCCGGTCTGGACGTCGAGGCCGACGGCACCCCGAACATCGGCTTCAAGAATCGCGTCAAGCGCGGCTACTTCCCGGTCCCGCCGATGGACCACACGCAGGACCTGCGCGACGACATGGTCGCCAATCTGCAGAAGGTCGGCCTGATCCTCGAACGCGCCCACCACGAGGTCGGCGGCGCAGGCCAGCAGGAGATCAACTACCGCTTCAACTCGCTGCAGCATGCAGGCGACGACCTGATGAAGTACAAGTACGTGATCCACGAGACCGCCGCGCTCGCAGGCAAGGCCGCGACGTTCATGCCCAAGCCGCTCGCGGGCGACAACGGCACCGGCATGCACTGCCACCAGTCGCTGTGGAAGGACGGCAAGCCGCTGTTCTACGACGAGAAGAACTACGGTGGCCTGTCCGATCTGGCCCGCTGGTACATCGGTGGCCTGATCAAGCACTCCTCCGCCGTGCTCGCGTTCACCAACCCGTCGCTCAACTCGTACCACCGTCTGGTCCCGGGCTTCGAAGCGCCGGTCAACCTGGTCTACTCGGCCCGCAACCGTTCCGCCGCGATCCGCATCCCGCTCGCCGGTACCTCGCCGGCCGCCAAGCGCATCGAGTTCCGCGCCCCCGATCCGTCGTGCAACCCGTTCCTGGCGTTCTCCGCACAGCTCATGGCGGGCCTCGACGGCATCCTCAACCACATCGAGCCGCCGGAGCCGGTCGACAAGGACCTCTATGAGCTTCCTCCGGAGGAGCATGCCGGCATCAAGCAGGTGCCGAGCTCGCTCGCCGAGGCGATGGACGCCCTCGAAGAGGACCACGACTTCCTGACCGCCGGCGACGTGTTCACCGACGACCTGATCGAGACGTGGATCGACCTCAAGCGCGGTGAGATCGACCAGGCCCGCCTGCAGCCGACGCCGCTCGAGTACGAGCTCTACTTCCACATCTGATCCGCATCCGATTCGTTCGGATACAGATGCACGGTTGATACAAAAAACAGTGGAGAGCCACCCGGTTCCCCACTGTTTTTTGTGCCCCAACACGTCAGTCGATGACTAGGTTGACCAGATGCAGGCCCGACCCAGCGAACTCATGTTCCTCGCCATCACACAGCAGCACATGCCCGTTGCAGAATGCCCCGTAACCGGCTGCACAGCGACCCATCGCAACGCACGCGCCATTACTTTGGCAAGTGTACGCGCATCCGCTTCGCCCGATGCGAACTCGCAATCCGCGCAACCGCGCCCATCTGGCGCGTCATGCGTTTATGCAATACAGTGGGCTGTTGTTCCCCGCGGGGGCACCGCTTCGACCACACAGAAAGGCATGGCATGGACGACCGGACAGCACTCATTGAAACCGCGGTGATGGACCGTCTGGGCCATGTCATCGACCCGGAGCTGGGCCGCTCGGTCACCGATCTGGGCATGATCGCCGGCGTGCGGGCGCAGCAGTCCGGTCCAGGCGCCTACGATGTGATGGTCGATGTGGAGCTCACCGTACCCGGCTGTCCGCTGTCCGCGCAGATCAGCGCGCAGATCGAAGAAGCGGTCGCCTCCTACCCCGACGCCGACCTGACCGCGCACATCACCGTCGGCTCAATGGACGAAGGCAAGTTGCAGGCACTTGTCTCTGATCTCAAGGCGCAGCGCCGTGAAAACCCGTTCAACAAACCCGGCACGAAAACGCGCATTTTCGCGGTCGCCTCCGGCAAGGGTGGCGTGGGCAAATCGTCGATCAGCGCGAATCTTGCCGCCACATTCGCCGCGCTCGGTTACGACACGGCAGCGATCGACGCCGACATCTACGGCTTCTCACTGCCGCGCCTGTTCGGCACACACAGCCAGCCGACGAATCTCAACGGCATGCTCATGCCGGTCACCGCGTGGGGGGTCAAGCTCATGTCGATTGGCATGTTCGCTGGCTCTGACCGCGCGATCCTGTGGCGCGGGCCCCGTCTGCAGCGCTCGCTCGAGCAGTTCCTCGCCGACGTGTGGTGGGGCGAGCCGGATGTGCTCATCCTCGATCTGGCCCCCGGCACCGGCGATATGGCGATTTCAGTGGCGCAGGCGCTGCCGAACGCCGAACTCGTCGTCGTCACGACCCCGCAGCCGTCCGCTTCCGACATCGCCGTGCGGTCCGGGCTCGTCGCCCTGCAGGTGCCGATGCATGTGCGTGGGGTGATCGAGAACATGAGCTATTTCGACCACGCCGGCGAGCGCCTCGCATTGTTCGGCGTGGGCGGCGGCGAGCGCGTGAGCGCGCAGTTGACCCGCGCGCTCGGTTACGATGTGCCGCTGCTGGCGCAATTGCCGCTCGACCCGGAGGTGCGCGAGACCGGCGAGGGCGGCCGCCCCGCTGTGCTCAACGCCGATGGTTCGCTGCGTGACGACGCGTTCGGCCGCACCTTCGCCGATTTGGCGCGCACGCTCATGCGCCGTGGTCAGGCGGCCGCCACGAACGGTTCGACCATGCGCGCATAGTCGTCGTATCGTTCGTCCGCGAAGCACAGGGCGATGTCGCACGCGCGCGCGGGATTGCGAGCCGGGAGCCGGTCGAGGATGATGGAGAACGCGTCGGCGCGGTTGCGCCGGTGGTAGTGGTGCAGCGACGTGCGGTACGAGGGGCTCACCTCGTCCACTTGGGAGTACAGTTCCTGCGTCTCACCGACGATCCGCAGCGGCAGCTGGGCCAATCCTTCGTCGCGCACCACGCGCACATGGTCTTCCAGCAGATCGAGGCTGACGGCGTGTTGGTTTTGGCAGTGCGTTTCGAAGAACCGTGCGGCACGGAAGTTCTCCGTGCAACCGAGCAGCGAACAGGCCATGTCGAACAGGTACACCGGGTTCTCCCACAGGTCCATGCCCGTCGGCTCGTCGTACAGCAGTACCTGCGTCAGGAGCTCCGTGTGGGTGGGCATGTCGTCGTACTGCAGGCGCTGGTAGGCGTCGATGAGCCGTTCGGCGTCGTACACGTACCGTACATCGGAGTCGAACGGTTGCATGCCACGGCTGGTGTGGAGTTCCTGCGCGATCTGCTGGCGGCGCGTCGACGCGCGATATGCGGCGTCGGCCTGGCTGCGCAGACGCTGCAGGTAGTCGTCGATCGGCGATGTGCCTGGTGCCGCCGTGCCGGGGCATGCGTCGGCGCCATCAATGCACACAGTCTCGCCGTGCGTGAAGCATTCGCCGTCGTCGATGAGCATCAGCGCGCTTTCGTGGCACATCATGAACTGGCGGGCGGCACGCACCGTCGTCTGCCCCGGCGTGCCCCAGCGCAGCAGTGTCGTGGCGCACAGCCATTGGTTCTGCCGGGCGTATGCCATATGGTCCTCATAACATTTGCGCCCGTCGTTCGACCGGTAGGGACGGCGGGAGCGCAGCGTTTTGCGCAACGCCTTCCTGCGGCGCACACGCAACGCCATCGGCAGGCCGTCGAGTGTGCGGTTCGCGCACATGGCCATGATGCCGTCGACGACGATGCGCATGAGCCAGCATTGCCAACCACGGTCCTCGGTCTCGCCGACGATGGCGTCGAGGAATCCACGGCATTGCTCCACGATCGCCGGTTCGCCGGTCACAATTGCCAAGTGCAGCGTGTCGGGCCATGCCGTGCCACCGAACAGGCGTTCGGCGAGCGGCGTCAGCTCGGCGTCGGTGTAGCCAAGATCGTCGGTCAGGGTGAACGGCCTATGGTGGTGTTCGCTGACAAGCGTCTCGAACCGGCATTGCACTGCGCGCACATCACGCAGAAAACCGTGGGTGTTGAACAGGATGGGTGAGTGTGTGGCGAATGCGCTGAGCATGGTGTTCCTTTCCACTGCGGGCGGGGCACGCCGGGTGGCGCCCCGTGAGCAGCTTGGCACACCACGCGCAGGTGGGCAATCGTTGGAGCGAACAATGTGGATAAGTGGACGACACGCCGCTATCCACATCGTTCCACACCACAGTCGGCCGGCAGTATGACTGTCCGCGATCAGTCTTTGACCATGCCTTGCACCGTGCCGGTCTCCAGCAGTTCGCCGAACTGGCGTTCGTCGATCATCGGCACGCCGAGCGCCTCCGCCTTCGCGGCCTTGGACCCCGGATTGGCGCCCACGACGACCCAGTCGGTCTTGCCGCTCACCGTGCCCGACGCCTTGCCTCCGCGCTCCACGATCGCCTCTTTGGCGGAATCACGCGAATACCCTTCCAACGAACCGGTCACCACGACCGTGGTGCCGGCGAGCGTCTGCGGCAGGTCGCTGTGCTCGGCTTCCATGCACACACCCGCCTGCCGCCATGCCTCGAGCACACGGCCGCGGAAGTCGCCGGGTTCGCGTGCCTTGGCGAACCAGTCGACAACTGATTCGGCGATCTCGACGCCGATGCCGCTGATCTGCGTGAGGTCCTCGACGCTCACGTGCGCCACGGCGTCGAGCGTGCCGAACCTCTGGGCGATCAGGCGCGCCGTGGGCGGCCCCAGCCGGCGAATCGACAACGCCACGAGCACACGGTCGAGGTCGGTGTGCTTCGCCTTGTCGATTTCAGCGAGCATCTTGCGCGTGTTCTCCGCCGGCCCCACATAGACGGCACGCCCATTGCGCTCCTGCACGCCCACGACCACGGCGTCGCTCGGCACCGGCTTGTCCTTGCCCTGTTTGACCGGGTTCGTCCAGAACGCCGGCACCTGATGCCACAGGCCCGACCCGCCGATGCGCCGGCGCGTCTTATGCGTCTTGCCCTCCTCGTCCACATGCTCGCGCACCTCGATGATCGGCGCCTCGCGCCACACCTGCACGTCTTTGAGGTCGTGCGCCGTCAGCGCGAACACGCCCGCTTCGCTCGACAGCACCGGCTGCTGCGGTTCAGGAAGTCCCAGCCCTTCGGGCGCCACATACGGCTCCGGCTCGTCGCCGGGCGCCACAACGAGTTCACGGATGCCAGGGGCGTATGCCTCAACGGAATCCGGCCGGTCCTCCTCGGGGTTCGTGAGCGCCACCGCGCTTGCCTCCCCCAGATGCTCGATGTCGAACGCCTTGCGTGAGGCGAGGTTGATGATGCGTTCGGTGAGCTGCGCCGGGCAGGATTCGGCGTTCGGGCAGCGCAGGTCCTTGTCGCCCTCCTTCATCGGGCGCAGCAGTGTGCCGCACGACGGGCAATGCGTGGGCATCACGAACTCACGCAGTTCGTCTTCGCGCCCCTTGCGCCGCGCCGTCACCGGCCCCACGAGCTCCGGGATCACATCGCCGGCCTTGCGCACCACCACCGTGTCGCCGATGAGGATGCCTTTGCGCTTGACCTCGTAGGCGTTGTGCAATGTGGTGCGCGAGACGGTCGAACCGGCCACATACACCGGTTTCAGGATCGCCACAGGCGTCACACGGCCGGTGCGGCCTACCTGCACGATGATGTTGAGCAGTTCGGTGTTCACCTCCTCCGGCGGATATTTGTAGGCGATCGCCCACCGTGGCGCGCGCGATGTGGCGCCCAGACGGCGCTGCAACGCCAGGTCGTCCACCTTCACCACAATGCCGTCGAGGGCGTGCTCGATGTCGTAGCGGTGCCGCTCGTAATACTCGATCATCTCGATGATCTCGTCGAAGTTCGTCACCTCGCGCGTATGCGGCGAGACGGGGATGCCCCACCGTTCATAGAGCGCATACGCCTCCGATTGGTCGTGCACCTCGTCGGCCACGTCCACCGGCCTGCCTTCGCCCCACTGCAATTCGCCGATGCCGTGCGCGTAGAAGCTCAGGTGCCGGCTCGCGGTGATGCGCGGGTCCTTCTGGCGCAACGATCCGGCGGCCGCGTTGCGCGGGTTGGCGAACGGCGGTTTGCCTTCGTCCTCGTTGCGCGCGTTGAGCGCCCTGAAGTCGTCCCAGCGCATGAACACCTCGCCGCGGATCTCCACGAGTTCGGGAATGTCGCCTTCCGGTCCGTGCAGCGTGGCGGGAATCGACTGGAACGTGCGCACGTTCATCGTGATGTCCTCGCCCGTCACGCCGTCGCCGCGCGTCAGGCCCTGTACGAGCACGCCGTTGCGGTAGATGAGGTTGAGCGCCAAGCCATCGATCTTGATCTCGCACGTCATCGGCAGCGGCTTGCCCTCCGGCCAATCCAGATCGCGCAACACGCTGTTGTACCATGCGCGCAGCTCGTCGTATGAGAACACGTCGTCGAGGCTCATCATGCGCGACGGGTGCCGCACCGACGCGAACTCGTTCGAGAACGTGCCGCCCACACGGTGCGTCGGCGACTGTGGTGTGTCGAGCTGCGGGAACGCGGATTCCAGCCGCTGCAGGCAGCGCAGGCGCGCGTCATACGCCGCATCGGACGACACCGGGGCGTCGTCCACGTAATACGCCATCTGGTCGGTCTCGACCCATGCGGCGAGCCGCGCCCACAGGCGTGCCGCCTGCTCGGCGGTCAGCTGTTGCACGTCGAGATCGTCAAGGTCCATCGCGTCGTTGTCGTTGTACCGCAGCGCGTCGATCCACGTGTCGGAGCCGATGCCCGCGCGTGTGTCAACGGCATGGTCGCGCTCGCTCATGTCTTCACCTTTCGTCTGTGTGCGCCGAGGTCCGGCCACTCCCATTATGCATTGAGCGAGCGCAGGAATTGCAGCTGCACCGCGTCAATGCCCTGTTCGCCCATGCGCGCCGCCGCCACCGCGAGGGTGCGTGCGGACACGAACATGCCATGATCCACCCCCACACGCGCCGCGCGCAGCATGATCGGCGCGACCTCGGTGCCCGGCCATACGGGAATGTCGTGTTCGGCGAGCGTGCGCTGCGCCTGCGCCATGGCATTGGGGATGGGAATGTTCTGCGATGTGGCGCGCCCGCGCACTTCGCTGAGTTCCTCGCCGAGCGAAGGCACCTGGTTGGGCGCGACCGCGTCGCTCATCATGTAAGCGGCCACGGCCACGGCGAACTCGTCGCGCATCCATGCGGCCTGGGCGAGGCGGTAGTATGCGTAGCCCGCGTCCGCGCGGTCGATCGAGACGCGCAATGCGTTCAGGCACGCGGCGCGCACCGAATCCCAATCCTCCTCGCGGGCGAGCTGTACGGCGAGCTTGAGGTGCGAAAGCGCGTATGACGGCGCGTATGCCACGAGCCGGTTCAGGTGGGGCAGCGCCTCCTTGGCCCCTTTGAGCTGCGCGAGCGCGTCGGCGAGTTCCATGTGCGCGTAGAAGAGGTTGTCGGGAATGAGCACCGTGCGTTCGTCACGGATCGCGAACAAGTGGTTGTAGATCACCCGGTCGGCATACGAGTTGAAGTAGCGCGGCACTCCGTCACCCGCGGCGAACTGCTCGTCGAGCGCCGCCACCACGGATTCGATGTGCTCGACGGCCTGGTCCACCTGCCCGGAGAACAACAGGTCACGCGCCTTGACGCGTGCGTCGTCGAGCCGGGCGCCGACTTCGAACACCGGGTCTGGGGTGTCGCGTCCGTCGATCAGCGCCGCGGTGATCTCGGGCGCCGCATCAGTCAGTTCCGGGTCACCGATGCGGTCGATGAGCCGCATCGCCTGCTGTGCCTTGTCCACCGACGGCATCGCGTCATCGGCGGCCAGTTCGTGGAAGCGCGCGACCGCGTATGCGAGCAGGTCGTCACGTTGGATCGCCATCCCGAAGGTGTCGGTGGCGCCCATGGCGCGCGCTTCGGCCGGTGTGAGCGCACGTTCCTGCGATTCCGGCGCCATCTGGGCGTTGCGCGGTTCGAACCGCGCGTCGTGGATCGTCAGGTCGGTGGGCGTCGGCGCGAGCCCGTGCTCGGCGTCGATTGTCATGGCCGCATGGAACATGGCGAAGGTCTCGTCCGGGTGCTCCAACCCGTCGTCGCGCAGCCGCCGCAGGAACGCCTCACGCGTGAACGTGACGGTGGCCAGCGTGGTGAGGGTCGGGCCGGTGCGCAGCCGTTCGAGCTGCTCGTCGATCGCAGTGCCAGCGGTATGGCCGTCCTGCCCGCCGTTCTGGCCGTCGCGCTCGTCGAACGCGAACGTCACTTCGTCGATGCCGCCGCCGCGCATCAGCTGTTCGAATTCGTCGTCGGCCGGCGCACCTTGCGGTTCAGGTCCGTTCGCCGTGCCGATCGCCATCGGGTTGCCGTGCTGGTCGCCGTCTTTGGGGCTCGCCTTGCCGCTGGCGAAGTCGAGCGGGCGGTCATGCCATTGTTCAAAGGTGCTCAACGCGTCGCTCATCATCGCCTTGATCGCGCTGTCCTGCTCCTTGATCGCCTCTTCGAGCCCGATCGAATCGATGATGACGCTCACTTCATGGATGCGCGGGCTCGCGCCGAACGCGAGCGCCGCCATCATCAATCCCACGCGCAGGTTGTAGCGTGCGCTGAGCTGCGCCCGTGCGGCGTCATCGAGGTCGATCCAGTCGTGGGTGGCCGCGATGTATTCGCTCGCCGGCATGAGCGCGGGACCGGCCGCGGTGAAGGCGATGGCCAGCCTGCCGGCTTCGAGGTCGTCGCGGAAGTCGGTGTCGAACCGGTAGGGCAGGCGCAGGCGGCGCAGCAGTGAGGCAAGCGTCTGGCGCAACACCCATTCGCCGTGCGGCTGGTCCGCCTGCGGCGCCGGGTTGGCCCGTGCAATGCGCTGTGCCGTGTCTGCGGCGATGGCGACGAGACGGTTAACTTCGCCGAACGCCGGCCCGTGCAGCACGTCGATCGGTTCGGTGCGCGGGAACGCGCTGAGTGCCGGATTGGTCAACAGGGCCTGGTCGATGAGGGCGGCCTGGGCTTGCGAGACGGTGTCTTCGGTGGGTTCGATGCCGTGGCTCGCGTTGGTTTCGAGCCACGAGCTGACTTGGGCGAAGCGGTTGAGGTTGCCTTCGATGCGCATCGAGGTGAGGGCCGCATCGAATGGCAGCGATGTGTCCCATGTCAGGAAGTAGTTGCCGGAGAGCTCGGAGGTGATCAGGTGCATCGGCTCGGCGCCGTGGTCCGGTTGCAAGGCGGGCAGGTTGCCCAATGCGCCTATTTCGCGCATGAGCATGACGGCGTGGTCCTCGAGCCCGGATGTGCGCAGGCCGTGGGCGCGCGCTTCGGCGGCGTCGCGCGCGCTGTCGCGGATCGCGCTCAACGGCGCCTGCTGTTCGAGCCTGCGGAAGATGTTGCCCGACCCGAAGCCGAGCAGCAGTCCGCGCATCTTGGGCAGTAGATAGGCCGCGAAGAACGCGACCGTCACCGCGTCGCGGTATTCGAGCCCCACGCGCAGCTCGGCGGGCAGATTCACGCGCAGCTGTTCGAGCGTGTAACGGCGGCCCGTCTCTATCCACGAGGCGAGCCACCGGTTGACCCCGTTCGCTTCGGCGCACACCACGCCGCCGTGGGCCACACGGATCGTGCGCCCGCCCGTTGCTGCGGTGTGCCCCACGCGCGGGCCGTCGGGAATCGTCCATTCGCCTTCCTTGAACAGGAAGAACTCCGGTTCGCGCCCGTGCAGGTCCGGGTTCGGCTCATCGGTCGCATAGACGCGCCCGCGGTCGTCGGCGAGCGCGATCTGCATGAACCGGCGCGATGACAGGAAGAATCCGATGGCGAAGACGCGCGTGCCGGGCAGCTGCACCCAGCCGGGGCTGATCGGCCCGGGCACGTCCGGGAATCCGGTGAACGCGTGGTGGCGCGTCCACGGGGCGAGCACAACCGGCTCCCCCACGCCCGACCCGGCCCAACCGTGCGCAAGCCACTGCCGCGCCGCCGTGAGCAGCGCCGACGGGGTGACGCCGCGGGGGTGCGCGTGTGGGGTGTGCGGGGAGCGATCAGACGTGTGAACCATGCTCTCTAATGTACAACGCGAATGTACAACGCGCTCCATGCCGATGGTGCCGATAGAATAATGCACGTGACTTCACCGCTGCCCCGCCGCGCGCGTCTGATCCGCCTGACGCGCCGCGTACTCATCGCCGTTTTCCTCGTCGTGTTCGTGGAATGCGCGTGGTTCAACCTGCCCTACGTGCTGTCGATCGGCGCGAGCGGCGATTCCGTCTCCGCGCGCAACGAGCTCGGCCCGGGCCTGCAGCGCACCGCTGAGGGAATGCTCAAGGTGACCGACCCGACCACAGCGTGGCTGCGCACGCAGTCGGACGGCTCGTCTCCGTATTGGCGCGTGGATCCGACTCCAACACGGGGGATCGACGCGGCGCTCGCCGGACCGTGGTCCGATAACGTCGTGACGACCGTGCACATGCGCCTCGAGGCGCATGGCGTGAGCGGTCCCGAACAATCGGTGAGCCCGTACGCTCCACGCTCGCTGTACCTCCGCGACAACGCGACGGGCACCACCACGATCTGGATCGAAGAGACCCGTGGCGCACTCGTGCCGATCGAGAACGTGCGTGCCAATGTGCGTGTGCCATTCGATTTCGATTGGGCCCGCGTGGGTACGATGATGGCCGTGGCGCTTGTGGTGATCGCATTCCTGCCCGGCTCATGGCTGTGGCGCACCCGGCTGGACACGGCGAGCAAGCGGCAGCGGTGGCTCTTCGCGCTTGCGCTCGCCCCCTTGGCCTTCTATACGGTCTGGCATGTGGTGTGGGGCATCCGGTTTGCTGCGCCGTTGCGGTTCCATACCGACGGCGGCTACACCTACGACTTTGACCAGTATGGCCATGTCGCCGACGCGCTGTTGCATGGCCGGCTGTGGCTCGACCTGCCGGTGCCGCAGGAGTTGGCGCAGGCAGCTAACCCGTACGACGTGGCCCAACGCGACCATCTGTTCGACGAGGGGGTCTCGCCGGTCTACTGGGATTACGCGTTCCGCGACGGCCACTGGTACTCGTATTTCGGTGTGCTGCCGTCGCTGCTGCTGTTTGCGCCGTTCCGTGTGGTTTCGTCGTGGTTCGTGCCCGGCGGCGTGATGCTGCCCGCACGCTGCGCCGAATTGCTGCTCATGTTCGGCATGGCGGTGTGTTCGTGCCTGTTGGTGATTCGCGTGCTCAAGCGCATCGTCGGCGCCGTGCCGCTCGCCACTGTGGCGCTTGCCTGTGTGGCGTATCTGATTGGCGCCACCGCGCCGTACCTGTGGTTCCGCACCAATTTCTATTCGATTCCATTCGCGGCCTCGCTGTTGCTGGCGGCATGGGGGTTGTGGCTGTGGCTGGGCGCCGAACGCGGCGACGGCACGCTCTCGTGGCCGCACGTGGCCGCAGGCGCCGCATGCATCGCCGCCACGCTGGGGTGCCGGCCCACATTCGCACTCACCGCGGTGCTGGCGTTCCCGTTGTTCTGGCATCATCTGTACGTATGGTTCCATGCCCGTGACTGGCGCGGATTGGGGGCTTGGTGCGCGTGGATGCTCGTACCGGCCGCCGTGGCGGTGGCCCCGGTCCTGGCATACAACCAGTTGCGGTTCGGCTCGCTGTTCGATTTCGGCAACGCCTACCAGATCACCGTGACCGACATGACGAGCTTCAGCACGCCATGGCGCAATGTACCGGGCACCATCCTGTACTACCTGTTCCTGCCGTTGCGCCCGACCGGCACGTTCCCCTTCCTCGAGATATCCCCCACCCCGTTGCCCGCATGGTCGTTCACCGAACCTTCCATCGGCGGCCTGTGCGTGCTCATGCCGCTCGCCGCGCTTGCGTTCGCGGTGCCGTTCCTGCGGCGGCGTCTGGGAGCATTGTGGCCCACGTTGGTCACGATGCTCGCCTTGGCTGTTGTGCTGCTGGTGTTCGATTCCATTGTGGGTGGATTCGGATGGCGCTACATGGCCGATTTCGGGTGGCTGTTCATGCTGTGCGCGCTGCCGGTGGCGGCACAAGCCATGCAGGGCAGGCGGTGGGTGCGCGCGATCGTGGCGGTCGCGGTGGCCTATGCCGTGGTGGTGTGGGCGCTCTCGTGCTTTGTGGTGGGGCGCGACGACATGCTTGTGGTCAACGAGCCGGGGCTCTACCATGCGGTGCGCTCGTGGTTCACGCTGCTGCCGTAGGCATGCCTACAATGGGCACTTATGAACTTCCTTTCGACCCTGCTGCATCGCGATACGGCCCACACGCCCAGCCATGTGGGCATCACGCTCACCGATGCGTCATACCATTACGCGGACGGCACCGTGGGACTGGCACCCACGAGCTGCACTTTCGCCCCCGGTGAAGGCAATGTGGCCATCATCGGACTCAACGGCGCCGGCAAAAGCACCCTCGTCAGGCTGTTGGGAGCCGCAGCCATTCCCACAGGCGGATCGATCACCTTCGATCTGGACGGCACGGACTGCGAACCCGCGCACCGTGCGGGCCGCCGTAGGATCGAAGCGGCCGTGGGGTTCGTGGATCTTGCGCATGTCGAATCGCATTTCCGGCGTGCCTCGAGTGTGGAAGCCGCGCTGCTCGAATACCTCAAACGCCACGGCGTGTCCCTCAACGAGCGCATCGCACGCGTGGGCGCACTGCTGGAACGCTTCGACCTGCTTGAAGTCAGGCATGTGCCGTACGAGGAACTGGACGGCGAACGCCTGCATCTGCTCGCGGGGGCTGTGGCGAGCGCCACATCCCCCGCCCTCCTTGTGGCCGACGAGCCCACGCGGGGCTTGGATGAGATCAGTTCTGCGCATGTGGCGCGCCGACTGCTCAGCTGCGGCACGCCGGTCATCTTCTCGACGCACGACGTGGGGTTGATCACGCACGAACCGTATGGCATCACCCGTACGATCGTCATGGACGAGACGCATCTCGTGTTCGACGGCGAACCGCAACGTGCCGCCTCGTTCTACACGCAGCTCATCCGCAGCAAATATCAGTCGCTCACGTCGAGCGCACGCGCCACCGCGCCGAGCACAAGCCGTACATTCGACGCGAACCGCTCCGGTTCGGCGAGCAGCGAGAGCGCGAGGTAGCCGTTCGACGGCATGTCGAAGAAATACCCCGGCTGCCCACTCGCGCCGGCATGCTCCATCAACGACAGCACGAGCTCGTTCTCATCGATCACGCTCGGAAACCGCAGCAGCACGTTCCAGCCACCTTCGGCGCGCAGCACATCGACCACGCCGAGCGCGTCGGCGCGCAGGAGTTCATGCAGGCGGCGGAGATTGCCCTGCGTGCGTGCGCGCACCCGCTGCAGTTGGTCGGGCGCCGTGGCGAGCATCGGCGGCACAGCGCGTGCCACAAGTTCGCTCATCGGCAGGAAGTCGTCGGCGATCACGTCGAGCCGCCGTGTGGCCTCGCGCACATCGTCACCGGGGCCGGACACGCGAATCCACCCGACTTTGGCGTGCGGCGCGGCCAGGGTCTTGGAGAAGCCGTCGAGTGCGAAAGTCAGCACGCCGCGTTCGCCGGAGAACCTGCGGTTGCCCTCGAACGGTTCGAGGGCGTAGTCGAAGAAGACCTCGTCGGCGATGATCGCCACGTCGTACGCACGGCACAAGGCGACGAGCTGTTCGCGTTCGCCTGGCTTGACGTACGACCCGGTGGGGTTGTTCGGGTTGATCACAATGAGCGCGCGGATGCGGTGCCCCGTATCGTCACGCAGCAACTGCTCGATCTGCGCGGTGTCTATCGTCCACGATCCGTCGAACCGCAGCTGATAGAACCGCGGCTCCACGCATTCGAGGCGCGCGATCGATTCGATGAGCGGATAGCCGGGCTTCGGCGCGAGCACGGCGTCGCCCGCATCGCACAGCAGTTTCATAAGCCACGCGTAGGCCTGCGACGTCGAGCTGAGCAGATAGAGGTCGTCCACACCCGCACCACCGTCCAGATACGCGGCGAGCGCCTCGCGCGCATACCGCTGGCCGCGCGGGTCCGCCGCATACGGTTCGGGCAGCATGTGGGGCGCCAACCCATGGTGGGTGGGGTTCGAATCATTGAGCGCGATGGGTGTGGCGCCACGCGCGCGCATCGCACGTTCCGCGAGGGCGATCGGATTGGGTTTGCTGATGTCGACTCGGTGGGAAAAACGCATGCGTGTGATTGTACGCCAAGCATGGCGAAGGGGCGTTGCGCGGCAATGCGCGCAACGCCCCTTCGTTCTCTCAGGTGTGCTTCGATCCGGCTGGCCGCGATCAGTCGTGCCGCTGCACGCTCGCATAATAGGCGGCGCCGATGATGCCCGCCTCATTGTGCAGTGTGGCCGCCACTATCGGGGTCTTGATGTCGATGTACGGCAGGAACTTTTCGGACACACGGCTCACGCCGCCGCCGACCACAAACAGCTCCGGGCTGAAGTAGAGCTCCATGAGGCTGTAGTACTTGGTCAGGCGCTTGGCCCACTTCTTGTAGCCCATGTCGAGCTTCTCACGCACCGACGAGGCCGCGTACTTCTCGGCGTCGCCCTTGCCCTTCGGCAGCTGGATGTGGCCGAGTTCGGTGTTCGGGATCAGCACGCCGTCATAGATGAGCGCGGTGCCGATGCCGGTGCCGAGTGTAGTGGCGATGACCAGACCCTCCTGTCCCTTGGCCGCGCCGAACTGCTGCTCGGCGAGGCCCGCGGCGTCGGCGTCGTTCACCACGGTCACCGGGCGCCCGCACGCCTCGGAGAAGACTTCGGTCACATCCACGCCGATCCACGACTGATCGAGGTTGGCCATGAAGTCGAGCTTCTTGCCCGGGTGAATCGGGGCAGGGAACGCGATGCCGACCGGCACATCCTCGGGCACTTCGAAATGCTCGAGCTGCTGGCGCACGATGTCTCCCACGGCCTTGGGGGTGGAATGCTCCGGGGTGAGGATCTTCAGGCGCGGCTGCGCGAACTCGCCCTTCTCCAGATTGACCGGGGCGGCCTTGATGCCGGATCCCCCGATGTCTACGCCGAATGCCTGTGCGGTCTCAATCATCGCAACCTCTCCTATGGTATGTGCGCGTCACAACGGCACGTCTTCAAGCCGTCATTCACATCATATATTAGTTCAATGGTTAAATATTGCACCTCAGTGCGAGTGTTCACATAATGGACGCATTTTTCTGGAAACGATTGTTCCCACTCGTACTGCCGTGTAGCACACTCCATGATAGCCCCAGATTGATGTCGTTTGCCACAGACGGCCACCATCGAAACGTCCGTTTATCGTGTGGATGGCGTATAGATGGTGCTGCCAAGTTTCAGGGAAGGTGCAATTCCTTACTGGCGGTAGCGCCATACGCCCCCAAGGCGGATCAAGGCGGAGCCCGCAACCCGCATGCAGCGGTGGATCTGGTCGGAGTCCAGAGCCAACGGTCATAGTCCGGATGGAAGAAACAGGAGAACCCTCATGGGCAAGTCCACTATATCCTCATCCACCACTCGCGACCGCCGTCCAGACGACGCGCACACGACCGGAGCCGGCGACCAAGGCCGCTGGTCCACCAAGCGCATCGCCATGTATGCGCTGTTCGTGGCGCTCGCGATGGCCGTCAGCTTCCTTGAGTTCCCGCTCATGCCGGCAGCCCCGTGGCTCAAATACGACCCGTCGGGCATTGTCTGCCTTGTGGCCGGCTTCGCGTACGGCCCCTCCGCGGCCGCGATTGTGAGCGTGCTCGGATTCCTGCCGCACATCTTCACCAATCCGTGGGGCTCGATCATGGCGATCGGCGTCGCGTTGGCGCTTTCGGTGCCGGCCGCGCTGATCTACCGGCGCCACACCTCACGCAAGGGCGCCCTTGCGGGCATCGTGGTGGGCGCGCTGTGCGCAATCGTGGCCGCGGTCATCGGCAACCTGTTCATCACGCCGCTCTACGCGCACATGTCGATGGCCGCGGTGGCCAAGATGATCGTGCCGATCCTGCTGCCGTTCAACCTGATCAAGTTCACACTGCACGGCGTCATCACCTTCCTCATCTACAAGCCGATCTCGAATCTGCTCAACCGATGACGGACGATGTAGTCGCAGACGCGCCGATCGAACTCGACGGCGTGCGGTTCAGCTACGACGGCGGCGCCACCTGGGTGCTCGACGGCGTGGATTTGCGCGTTGGGCCCGGTGAGCGCATCGCGCTCGTGGGCCCCAACGGCGCGGGCAAATCCACGCTCGCGCGCCTGATCGCCGGGTTGGCCGCCCCCGACCACGGCACGGTGAGGCTGATGGGCCACACCGTGTTCGATGACGCGCATGGCGCCGACGCCGGCGCATACCGCAAGGCGCGCCGCTCGATCGGCGTCGTATTCCAGAACCCCGAAGACCAGATTGTGACCACGACCGTGGCCGCGGATGTGGCGTTCGGCCCGGAGAACCTCAACGTGGCGCCGGCGCTGATCGGCGGCCGTGTGCACGATGCGCTCAGCGCGGTGGGCATGGACGGCCTGCGCGACGCCGACCCCACCGCCATGAGCGGCGGCCAACAGCAGCGTGTCGCGATCGCCGGCATGCTCGCCATGGACAGCCGCGTGCTCGTGCTCGACGAACCGACGGCGATGCTCGACCCGCAGGCGCGCGCCGACGTGCTCGCGATCATCGAACGCGTGCACCAACGCGGCACCGCGATTGTGATGGTCACGCACCACCCCGATGAAGTGGCCCACGCCGACCGAGTCCTGGCCGTCGAGCACGGCGTGGTGCGCGACGTGACCGCGCGGTATGCGCACGCGCACGGCATACCAAGCCAAGTGCACAGCCCCGGCGCCGCGTTGCCCGACCTGCCGCGCGTGGAGCGCGCCGCGCACGACCCGGCGGTCGTGTTCGACCATGTCTCGTTCGCCTACGCCGACGGCGCGCCGGTGATCGACGACCTGACCGTGGGCATCGAACGCGGTTCCACTGTGGCACTCGTCGGCCCCAACGGGTCGGGCAAAACGACGTTCGCGCGTCTGCTGTGCGCACTGATCGACCCCGACGAAGGCACCATATGCGTCGAGGCCTTGCGTTGGCACCATGCCAAGCGGCGCCAACGCAAGGCGTTGCGCCGCTCGCTTGGCCTGATCATGCAACGCCCCGAACGGCAGCTGTTCGCCGCCACCGTGCGCGAGGACGTGGCCTATGGACCACGCAACCAGGGGCTCGATGAGGCCGCCGTGCGCGAGCGCGTGCAGGAGGCGCTCGACCTCGTCGGCATCGCCGACCTCGCCGACAGGGACCCGTTCTCGCTCAGCGGGGGCCAGCAGCGGCTCGCCGCGATCGCTGGCGTACTCGCCTGCCGCCCGCGCGTGCTCGTCATGGACGAGCCAACGGCCTCGCTCGACGAGGCGGCCGTGGAGCGTGTGCACGCCATCATGCGCACCTTACACAGCCAAGGCGTCACGATTCTGCTCATCACGCACGACATGCGCGCCGCGCAACAGCTCGCCGACGCGATGCTCGTGTTCGGCGAACGCACGACGGTGCGCCAGGAGGCGCCCGAACCCCGCGTTGCGCCGTCGGATGCGCGCTATTCTGCCATCTCCCGGCTCGACCCGCGCGCGAAGGTCATCGGATTCCTCGTACTGATGTTCTCCGCGTTCACGATGACGTCATGGACACAGCTGGCAGTGGGATGCGTGGCGACCACTGCAATCGCGGCCGCGAGCAGGCTCGGCGTGCATGTGCTGTGGCGCTCGACGCGCATGTTCGCGGTCGTGCTGTTGATCATGGGCCTGTTCAACATGCTCGTGGTGCGCAGCGGCACACCACTGCTGCATATCGGCGCTTGGGCGTTGACGACGGGGGGGCTCGCCGTCGCCGCGCTCTACACCATCCGCTTCATGCTCGTGATCGTGCTCGGCGCGGTCATCATGCTCACCACCACGCCCACCGCGCTCACCGACGCGTTCGAATCGATGATGTCGGTGTTCCGCAAGGTCCTGCACGTGCAGGAGATCGCGCTTGTCATGTCGCTCGCCCTGCGGTTCCTGCCGACGATCGCCGACGAAACGGTGTCGATCCGCGACGCGCAGGCGGCCCGCGGCGGATCGATCGAGACAGGCTCGCCCACCCAACGGGTGCGTGCCATGTGCGCGATCATCGTGCCGATCTTCGCGGGGGTGATCCGCCACGCGGACAACCTCGCGCTCGCACTTGACGCCCGTTGCTATCAGGAGGGCGAGCCGCGTTCCCATTGGCATGCGTTGCGCATGCGTGCGCGCGACTGGTGGTTCCTCGCAGGGGTGGCCGTTGTGCTGTGTGCGCTCGCACTCAGCGCAGTGTTCACAATATGAGCCGAAGTGGCGCCACATTGGCACAATACGACATATTGATATATAGCGACCATCGGATTGCGCGATGACACAATCACCGGGCGGTCCGTTGAGAGAAGACGGGTTCAACGTCAACGGTTTGTACCAAGCTCTCGCATGGGGTCCCACAAGGACGCGACCATGGCAGGGCGCGAACCGCCGAGTCGTGACTGAATGTGCATCCGGCCAACTGCCGGGTGCACATTTCTTTGTTCCGCCACCGCCCAGCGCTTGTTCTCGCAGAGCACGACGCCCACGGCACGCGGCGGCGCTCGATTACGATGGAGGGCAGTGACGGCCTTCGCCGTCTTTCCCTGCATGAATCGAGGAATCATGGCACAAGAGAACCATTGCATCGCGCTCAACAACGACGTGATGATCCCGCAGATAGGCTTCGGCGTGTTCCAGGTCGAGGACGGCCCACAGACCGTGGACGCCGTACGCACCGCCCTCGAGGACGGGTATCGCCATATCGACACGGCGAGCGTATACGGCAACGAGGCTTCGGTGGGCAAGGCCATCGCCGAAAGCGATGTGGACCGTGCCGACCTGTTCGTCACCACGAAACTGTGGAACGACGACATTCGCAAGCGCCGCACCAAGGACGCGTTCCAGGAGAGCCTCGACCGGCTCGGGCTGGACTATGTGGACCTGTATCTGATCCACTGGCCGGCCGAAGGTTGGCAGGAGGCATGGGCCGCCATGCAGGAGCTCTATGCGCAAGGACGCATGCGCGCGATTGGCGTGAGCAACTTCGAGCGCAACCACCTGACCGAACTGCTCGAGCAGACCGACGTGCTGCCCGCGGTGGACCAGGTCGAGTCCTCCCCCACATTCCCCAATCAGGACCTCATCGACTTCTGCCATGGCAAGGACATCGCCGTCGAGGCATGGAGCCCGCTCGGCGGCACCGGCGGCAACCTGCTTACCGACCAGCGCCTGCTCGACATCGGCGAGAAATACGGCAAGTCGTCCGCACAGGTCGTGCTGCGCTGGGACCTGCAGCGCGGCGTCATCCCGCTGCCGAAATCAGTGCACAGCACCCGCATCATGCAGAACATTCACGTGTTCGACTTCGAGCTCGACGAATCGGAGATGCAGCTCATCAGCTCGCTCGACACCGGCAAACGCAACGGCGCCGACCCGAACAATTTCGACTTCTGACCGTTGCCGTGTTGCCGCTCCATCGTGCCGTTCCGTTACGATGGAGCGGCAACACGCATGTGCATATGCAGTACTTAAGGAACGAACACATGGCATTGACGAAGAAGCAGATCAAGCAGCTGCGCGCCGCGGCGAACCAGATCAAGCCGCTCGTATACATCGGCAAGAACGACTTGAGTGAGACCGCGGTCAACCAGGCCGACGAGACGATCGAGAAGCGCGAATTGATCAAGGTGCAGGTGCAGGACGGTTCCGGGCTCGACTCTCATGAGGCGGCCGACATGCTCGCCGAGCGCCTTGGCGCCGAGGTCGTGCAGGTGATCGGCAACCGTTGCGTGCTCTACCGCCGTTCCAAGCGCGACGACGTGGAGCACATCCGCCTCGTGCGCGAGTAGACCGCGGCACACAGAGGCCCCTCATGTATGTACATGAGGGGCCTCCTCTTATATGGTGTGTGGGTGTGTGGCTCAGCCGGCGAGCCCGTTCCACTCCGGACGCCAGCTCATCTGATGGTCGTAGGCGCTCGCCCAGAACATGTATTCGTACTCCACGCCACGCACGAAGTGCTCGACGAGCCTGCGCTTGCGCGGTTCATCGAGCGTGTCGGCGATGGATTCGATGTGTTCGATGAGCCACACGGAGGACTGCCAGAATTCGTCTGTGCGGTATGTGTCGATCCAGCTGCGGTACGGGTTGGAGTCCAAGGTACCGGTGAACTCGCGGGCGAGGCGCTGCCCATAGTCGGCGTACACCCATGCGCACGGCAGCACGGCCACGAGGATGTCGATCAGGTCCTCGCCATAGGCGGTGGCAAGCATGTTCGCGGTATAGGCCCGGGCGAACGCGGATTGGCGCGCATCGCGCATGTCCTGTGCCGTGATACCGAACGAGGCGAGGTATTCGTTGTGCAGCGTCTTTTCCACATGGAAGATCGCATGCTGCACCTGCGCCATGAACGCCATCACTTCGTTGTCGTCGGTTTTGGTGACGGCGAGCGCATGCACCTTCGCATAGTCGTTGAGGTAGAGCTCGTCCTGGATCAGATAGAACGCGAACGTGTCGCGCGGCAATGTGCCCGCGCCCAGTTCGCGGATGAACGGCTGCCGGTAGCCTTCCTCCCACACCACGTCCGCCGCGTCGCGCATGCGCTGCGCGAATGGTGGAAGATTGGTCAGGGTGATGGGTTCTTGTGGCTCGAATGCCATGGTCGTCGCCTCCCTACACTGGTGTTAACCAACAGGTTCAAAGGGTCGGGCCATGTGATGGCCCTCTCAACTCGTATGCGAGTCCCCCTGCGTACCGTGGGCGCCGGTCGGCGCCATAGGCCAGTATGCCATGGCGTGCGGCCAATGTCACCGGACCGCGGACACCGCGTGACAACCATGCCCGCCGACATTACACTGGTGGGGCATGAGACTTATTGGAAACATTCTGTGGCTTGTGCTCGGTGGCCTTGCGATCGCGTTTGGCTGGGCCGTGGTCGGCGTCATCCTGTGCATCACGATCATCGGCATCCCCGTGGGCAAGCAGGCGTTCAAGATGGCCAAGCTGACCCTGACGCCCTTTGGCACACAGGTGGTGTACGGCGGCGGCGCCGGCTCGGCGATCCTCAACTTCATCTGGGTCATCTTCGTGGGCCTGTGGTTCGCCATCGGCTATGTTGTGGCGGGCGTGGCCAACTGCATCACGATCATCGGCATCCCGTTCGGCCTGCAGTCGTTCAAGATGGCCAAGCTGGCGCTGTTCCCCTTCGGCACGCAGATCGTGTGACGCACGGCGCCCGTCAGTAGCCGTGCGAGTGCAGGTAGGCGTCGTCGAACCCGAAATAATGCCCGACCTCGTGCAGCACGGTCTTCTGGATCTGCACCACGAGCTCACGGTGGGTGGAGCATACGCGCTCATGCGGCCCGCGGAAGATCGTGATGACGTCGGGCATCACCCCGGCATACCCAGTGCCGCGCTGGGTGATGGGGATGCCTTGGTACAGGCCGAGCAGTTCGCCATGCCCGTGCGTCATCGTACGCAGCTGGTCGGGCGTCGGTTCGTCGGCCACGGTGATTGCGATGTTCTGCAGCACGTCCTTGAACCGCTGCGGCACCGAGGCGAGCGCCTCCGTCACCGCCTGCTCGAATTCATGTTCACTGATCTTCATCATCGCCGGATTGCTCCAATCGTGTGATGGCCTGCTCGATTTCACGCAGGCGGTTGCGTAAATCGGCTTCGATGTCCACGCCGGCGGCCTGCGCCTGCCGCACGATGCGCACAATCTGATCGGCATAGTCGTCCTCAAGCGCGCTCGGTGCGTCAAACGCCTGTTCAAGCCGCTCATGACGCGCGGATTTGCCCACCCGCGAGACGATTTTCGCGGTGCGCGGCAGGGCGCCCTGCGCGCGTGAGATGCCGTCGAGCGCGGACTGGCGCCCTTTTTCGCGCTGCTTCATCCGCTCCCATACGGCGAGCGTGTCTTCGGCGTCCAGTTCATCGCCTGCGGCCCCATCCAGCGGGAATACGAGCGGATGGCGTGTGATCAGTTTGGTGACGAGCCGGTCGCATACCTCGTCGATATCGAAAGGGTCGTGGGGGTCCTGCGCGCAGATCTGCGCCTGGAACACCGATTGGAGCAGCATGTCGCCGAGTTCTTCGCGCATGTTGTCGCGGTCGCCGCATTCCACGGCGTCGATGTATTCGTAGGTCTCCTCGAGCAGCGGTTTGAGGAGCGACCTGTTGGTCTGGGCGCCGTCCCACGGGCAGCCGTCGGGCCCCTGCAGGATCGCCACAAGCGTGCGCACGCGGTCCAGGGCTGTCGGGGCCTCGAGCACGGGGCGCAGTTTCGAGCAGTGTGCGAACCCCGCGGGCAGCTCGTACGCGCCGCCCGCGTTGGTGGTCTCAGGTTGTGCCATGCCGCCCCTGTTCAGTCGCGGCCGAGCGGGTTGACGCCTTCGTTCGCCGGCGCCACCTCGTTGTCATACAGGAACGCGTGCAGGTGCTCATCAAGGTCGGAGGCCTCCTGCTGCACTTCGGCGTCCTCCTGCACGGTGTGCGGCTCCATGTCGAGCACCTTGCGGCGCGTCAGGCCTGCACGGTCGTAGAACTGGTAGTCACAGCCAGTATCGGTGTACAGGAAGTAGCGGGTCACGCCATTGGCCTTGAACTGGCCGAGCAGCCAATCGAATAGGTGCTTGCCCACGCCTTGGCCGCGCGCCGAAGGGCTGACGAGCAGCAGCACGACTTCGGCGTCGTACGCATGCCCCTCCTTCTTCGCCTCGGCGAGCATGCTCCGGTTCGCTTCCTCGTTCTTCTTGAGTTTCTGCAGTGCGGCGCGCCCTTGCGCGTTGAACAGCAGCGAGGCGAGGATCTTCATGCTCGCGCGGTGGTGCCTGTTCACGCCCTTGCGCGTCTCGGCGGCATCGATGCGGCCCAGCACCACGCCGACCACGGTCTCACCCCGCACCGCCACCTGCGCGGTCGTCGTACGGGCCAGGCAGTATTCTAGGTCGGCTTCGGCGAGTTTCATCGCCAGATCGCGGTCAGTGTCCGGTTTGAGGTACCACGTGTCGCAAAGCAGTTCAGTGAGCGCCGGGTAATCCTCGCGGCGCAGCGTCCTATAGGTGATTGTTTCGCTCATACACCCCATGGTACGCGGCCGGCTTTGGTCGCCACGCATATTTCACCGATTGGCGTGGCCGGCGGTTCACTGGCCTCCTTGCGGCGCTTCCCCATCCAATGCGCGCAGGCGCCTGAGCATGCGCACGAGCTGGCCGTTTTCCAGGCATTCCGCCAAGAATCCCTCATTGCGGCGTTCGCGGTACACCGCCATCGTGATCAGCGCGCACAGCAGACGCGCGTCCATCGAATCCACGTTGAGGATGTCAAGGTGCACATCCTTGTCGAGCCCGTAGTCACGCATGGTGTCCAGGTAATCCTCGTCGCCGCGGTTGATGACGAGGTCGATGAACCCGAGCACCGTCTTACTGTAGACGCAATAGCCCACGCTCGGCAGGCCCATCACGGCGGAGTCCATGAACTCCACATGGTAGAGCGGCTCGTCGCCCATCGTGAACGGTTCGATGAACGACGACAGCCAGCGGTAGTCCGGACGCGCGTTGCGCTCTTCGCGCACCATCGCCACCACGTCCACGTAATGGTTGTAGTTGTCGCCTTGGTCCTCCACCGCGACCGCGTCAGACGAGCGATGCGAGCGCACAGGCAGGCGGTCCTGGGGAATGAGGATGCGGAAGCTGTAATACCGCGCCATCTCCAGCACGGCGGCCACGATGTGCGGGCAGATGCGCTTGGCTTGGGCGTCGGCGCACGTGCACACGGCTTTGGCGAGCACGTCGTGGCGCATCAGGATGTCCACCTGCTCGGTGCGCTCGCCGTCGTGCACCTCGATGTGGCGGATGCCGAACGCCGTTTCGATCAGGCTGTCCACATGGCCGTCGCGGATCAGCGCGGCGCCGCGCTCGAGCGACTCGGGCGATGCCCATTGCGGCAGGTCACGCAATTCACGGCCCACGTGGATGGCGGAGTCGAGCATGCGCTTGCGCGCGCTGTTGCCGAGTGCGAGCGCACGCCGGCGTTCGTCGGGAATGTCGAGCGCCTGTTCGGATATCGTCATTTCGACGGTGTCGAGCGCGTGCACACGCAGCGGGTCGGTGTTCAACTCATTGATGCGCACGATGTTCGCGTTCTTGATCTCCGTGCCGGGGATGCGGTGCCATGCGCTCACCGGCAGCAGCACCTTCGAGTTTTCGTACAACACGATGAAATTGCGGCCGATCGACGCGTACCACCATTCGTCCATTGTGTTGTGCATCGGGTCGCGCACCGCGTCCTTGACGACCTTCCAGCTGGGCAGCTTGTCTTCGGTCGTGCCGAACACCTCGGCGAGGTTGGTGCGGAACGCCCCTGAATACATGATGCCGCCGGTCACGCCGGATGACATGAGCGCACGGAATGACCGGTAGGTCACCGGCACGGCGTCGATGTCGCACTGCTCATATACTGTGCCGGGGCCATAGGTGATGAGTGGGTCGTCCCCGCGCAACGACCCATCAAGTGTCGGATATTCGCATAGCACCATCGCCCCGCAGTTCGGACATTGTTCGAGTACACGCCCCCCCGGCAGCGTAACGCCCATCTCAAAACTGCAATCGTAGTTATAATGCGCCAACGACGACGATGGAATGAAACCGAACATCTCGGGACCTGTGTGGCGCAGCCCTTTGAGCGGGCCGCCGCACACGCATTGCCTTCTGACCACCGGGCGCCTCCTTGTCAGACTGTTCGGCCATGGCGAAGATTCCATTATCTCCGCCGACCCGAATTCTGCGCCGCCGCAGCTCCCCGTGTTCACCGCAAGCGAACTTCAATATTATCCAGTCACACGAATACTCCCGTAACCAATTTCAGTATACACCTTTGTTCGTTCTGAGCAAAACACTCGATACGCCTACGTAGCCGTAACCAGACCGAACGGCGCAAGCGCAGCGCATGCGGTCAGATTCGCCTAGCCCGGCGTGTTGTAGCGCCAATCGTGTAATTCGTATAGATATGAGTGAAGACCGTTCCACACAGGGCACGCCGGCACGCACCGAAGACGGCACGCGCAACGCCGGCATCGTCAAGCAGTATGAGACCCCACTGCACACGCCAATCGACCCGGACATCAACCTGTTCGACTTTCTTCAGGGGCGCGCCGAGCGTAATCCCGACGGTTCGATGGTTGGGTATAAGGACGCCGACGGTGTCTGGCAATCATTCACGGCGGTGGAGTTCCGCGACAAGGTCATCGCGATCGCCAAGGGCCTGATCGGCTGGGGTGCACGCCCCGGCGAGTCGATTGCGATCATCGCGCACACCCGTTGGGAATGGGTGGCCCTCGACATGGCGATCATGGCGATCGGCTGTGTGACGATTCCCGTGTATGAGACCAATTCCGCCGCGCAGATGCGCACCGTGTTCAACGACGCCGAAGTGGTGCTCGTGTTCGCGGAGGACGACACGCAGCGCGACAAGGTGGAGTCGGTGTCGAACGAATCGCCGTCCGTGCGCGCGTCGTTCGTCATCGACTCCGACGCGGTGGACGCGATCATCGCGTTCGGCGCGCATGTGAGCGACGAGGAGTTCACCAAGCGCAAACACGCCGCACACGGCGACACGCTTGCCACAATCATCTACACATCCGGTTCGACCGGCACCCCGAAGGGCGTCGAGATCAGCCACCGCAACATGGCCGCCGAATGCATGCACGCGTTGCAGTACATGCCTCGCGCGATCGACATCCCGGACCGCCGCCTGCTGCTCTTCCTGCCGTTGAGCCACGTCTTCGCGCGATTCATGGCCACGGTGGCGTTCGCCGGCACCCTCACACTCGGCCTGTCGAGCAACATGAAGACGATCATCAAGGACTTCGAGGAGTTCGGACCCACCCTGCTGCTCGCCGTGCCGCGCGTGTTCGAAAAGGTGTACAACGCGGCGTCGCAGCGTGCGGGCAGCGGCTTCGCCGGCAAGATGTTCCTGCGCGGCGTGGCCGCCGCACAGGAATGGTCGAAGTACGAACAGTCCGGCGAGAAGATGCCCATGTCGGTGAAGATGCGCCACGCGTTCTACGACAAGGTCGTGTACAGCAAGATCCGCACTGTGTTCGGCCCGAATGCCGACTTCGCCATCACCGGCGGCGCACCGATGGACCCCGACCTCGCGCACTTCTACAACGGCATCGGCATGCCGCTGCTCGAAGGCTATGGCATGACCGAAACGAGCGGACCGGTGTGCGTGAGCCTGCCGGAGAACAACCACATCGGCACGATCGGACAGCCGCTGTGCGGCACCACCGTGGGCATCGCCGAAGACGGCGAACTGTGTTTCAAGGGCGACAGCGTGTGCATGGGCTACCACAACCAGCCCGAGGTCACAAGCCAGCAGATCGTGGACGGCTGGCTGCACACCGGCGACCTTGGCGACGTGGACGACGAGGGATTCATCACCCTCACCGGCCGTAAGAAGGATCTTATCATCACCGCCGGCGGCAAGAACGTCTCCCCCGGCCAGCTCGAGACGACCGTCATGACGTCGCCCGTCGTGGCGCAGTGCCTCGTGATCGGCGACCGCAAGCCGTTCATCGCGGCACTCATCACGCTCGACTTGGATGACGCCAATGCATGGCTCGCCTCGCAGGGCGCGGCGACCGCGGACTCGCTCGAGGAGCTGTCCAAGAACCCGATCGTGCACGCCGAGGTCGAACGCATCGTCAACAAGGCAAACGAAGGCGTCTCGCGCGCGGAGTCAATCCGCAAGTTCGAGATCCTGCCCGACGAATTCACGCAGGCGAACGGCATGCTCACAGCGAGCCTCAAGTCGCGCCGTGCGCAGATCGTGGACCACTACCGCAAGCTCATCGACACCGTGATCTACGTGCCGCGCAAGAAGTGATGCGCGTATAACGCGTATAATAAGCCGACGTATATGGTTCGGGGCCACACCATCATGATGGTGTGGCCCCGAACCATATGCGGCCCGTGTTTCAGGCGCGCGCGGCCCGGCGCGCGGACATACGGAACGCCGCAAAGAGGCAGACCCATGCCACGCAGACAATGGCGAGCATGAACGCGAACGTCCATGCGCCACCGACCGCGGTCGCGTGCGCGAACGCCGGACTGTGCTCGGCGCCGGCGCCGGCCTGCGCGATGGCGAACACGGTCGAGAACAGCGTGGTGCCCGCGGCGCCGCCGAACTGGAGCGCCGTGTTGAACACGGCATTGCCGTCCGGCGTGAACTCGCGGTGGATGCCGTTGATCGCGTCCGTCATGATGTTCGAGAAGCCAAGCGCATACCCTACACCGAACACGAAGTAGAACAGCGCAAGCAGCACCGGCGTCAGATGCATCGAGAACACGAGCATGAGCGCGACCGCCGCGATGCAGCATGCGAACGCGATGAGGATCGGCCGCGTGGGGCCATGCTTGTCGTACAGCATGCCGCCCACCGGGGCGAAGAACGCGCCGAGGAGGGCGCCGGGCAAGACGAGCATACCCGCCACAAGCGCGGTGGTGTGCAGCGAAAGCTGGGCGAGGTTCGTGATCACGTAGCCGAATCCGATGCCCACCATCGGCAGCATCGTGTACGGCAGCAGGTGCAGCAGCATAACCGGGTCACGCAGCCAGCCCAAGCGGATGAGCGGCGAGAAGGACCGGCGCGACGACCAGGCGAAGAACACGAGCGCGCCCACGCCAGCCACGAGGCTCACCGCCGCGATGACGGCCGCAGATGCCCACGCACCGCCCGCGACCGCCGTGCTGACGGCGACACCGGTTTGGTTGAGTGCGAGGATGAGACCTGACAGCCCGATCACGATCGCCACGAATTGGAGCGGATTGAGCTTCGTGGGCTGCGTGGGGCGTGTCTGATGGATGCAGATCAGTCCGATGGGCAGCGACACGAGCAGCACGATGGGGATGACGATCACGAAAATGCTGCGCCACGGCAGCACGCTCGCCACGGCACCGCCGACGGTAGGTCCGATTGCGGGGGCCACGGTGATGACGAGCGAGCCGACGCCCATCAGGCGACCGACCTTCGAGTGCGGGGACTGCTCGAGGATGATGTTGATCATCAACGGTGTGGCGATGCCGGAACCAACGCCTTGGACCACGCGGGCGCACAGGATCACCGGGAACGAATGCCCCACGATCATGAGGCATGATCCGAGCACGGCGAGGATGACCGCCGCGATGAAGGTGGACTTCATGGTGAACCGGCGGTTGAGGTACGACGAAATCGGCATCGTCACCCCCACAACGAGCAGGTAGATGGTGGTGATCCACTGCACGGTGGCCGTGTCCACGTGGAATTCAGCCATGAGCTCAGGGAACAGCACCGTCATGACCGTTTCGGTGAGGATGCCGATGAAGGCGAGCGACCCCACCGATACGATCGATCCGATGAGGCGTTTGGGGATGCGCTCAGGGGCGGTGGCCACCGCTTCCCCGTTCCGATGCACCTGTGTCCCTTGAGGCTGTTGCCCGTTCACGCATGAGCTCCTTTCTTCGCCGCCTATGGTGCGGCCACTACGGTTCGTGTTCGGCTGGCGGGTCCGCTTCATGCAGGATGCGGCGGATGCCTTCCAGCCGCTGCCCCACTTCGCGTTCGTACCCGCGCCCATTGGGATGGTAGTATTCCCGCCCAACCAATTCGTCGGGCATGTATTGCTGCGGCGCCACCGCACCGGGGGCGTCATGGGCGTACTGGTACCCTTCGTGGTTGCCCCAGCTCTTCATCAACGCCGTGGGCGCATTGCGCAGATGCAACGGCACCTGGCCGATCCTGCCGGCATCGACGTCCGCGAGCGCCTCGTTGATTGCCATGTAGCTCGCGTTGGACTTGGGCGCGGTGGCCACGGCAATCGCCGCTTCCGAAAGGATGATGCGCGCTTCGGGCATGCCGATCATCGCCACCGCCTGGGCTGCGGCGACCGTGACCTGCAGCACCTGCGGCGCCGCCATGCCCACTTCCTCGGATGCGGCGATCATGATGCGCCGGGCGATGAAGCGGGGGTCCTCGCCCGCCCTCAGCATGCGGGCGAGATAGTGGAGCGTGGCATCCACATCGGATCCACGCATCGATTTGATGAAGGCCGAGATTACGTCGTAGTGGTCGTCACCGTCTTTATCGTACCGCACAGTGGCCACGTCCATGACCTGGGCCACGGTTTGGGCGGTGACCACACGCCCGTCGCCGTCACCGAGCGCGCCGGCGGCCGCTTCGAGGATCGTCAACGACTTGCGCGCGTCGCCGCCGGCCATGCGCACGATGTCGTCGAGCGCGGCCCCGTCAAGCCGCACGGTGCCGTTGAGCCCTCGGGGGTCGCGCACGGCCCGGGTGATGACTTCGCGCAGTTCGGCGTCGGTGAGCGATTCGAGCTTGACGACGACCGACCGGCTCAGCAGCGGTTTGATCACCGAGAAACTCGGATTCTCCGTGGTGGCGGCGATGAAGGTGACGTCACGGTTCTCCACGCTCGGCAGCAATGCGTCCTGCTGCGATTTCGAGAACCGGTGCACTTCGTCGATGAACAGCACCGTCTCGCGGCCCTGTGAGACGAGGCGTTCATGGGCGCGCGCAAGGACCTCGCGCACGTCTTTGACACCCGACGTGACGGCGGACAGCTCCTCAAACGCACGCCCGGATTGGTGGGCCACAATGTACGCGAGCGTCGTCTTGCCCACCCCAGGGGGTCCGAAGAGGATGACCGAACTGGGTGCGGTGAGCGAGCCGGTCGACGCCGGGTCCGCCAGCCGGCGCAGCGGGGAGCCGGGGCGCAGCACGCGGGACTGCCCGATCACGTCATCGAGCGTGTCGGGGCGCATGCGCACGGCCAGCGGGCGCACCACGTCGTCACCGGCCTCTGTCGCGGAAAACAAATCTTCGGTCATGGGGCCAAGTGTACCGCCCGGCACATAATCGAACAAATGTTCGACACGCGGTGGGCGTATGCACGCACGGCTCTGATTACACTGGAGACCATGGCAGATGACGAGACGATGTATGGTTCGCTGGGGCGCTTGGCCCCGGCATGGGGCAGCGATGAGGTGCTGGATGGCGACGAGATCTATGAGCGCTTCTTCGCGTGGGTGCGTAACGCGAAAGGCATAGACCCATGGCCGCATCAGGAAGAGGCGATCATGGACCTGCTCGCCGGCGACCATGTGATCCTCAACACCCCCACGGGCTCGGGCAAATCGCTTGTGGCCCTCGGCATGCATTTCGCCGCGCTGTGCACATCGCGGCGCTCCTATTACACCGCGCCGATCAAGGCACTTGTCTCCGAGAAGTTCTTCGACCTCGTCGAGGTGTTCGGCCGCGACAACGTGGGCATGATCACCGGAGACTCGCACATCAACCCGGACGCACCGATCATCTGCTGCACCGCAGAGATCCTGGCGAACCAGGCCTTGCGCGAGGGTTCGCACGCGGACATCGGGTGTGTGGCGATGGACGAATTCCACTTCTATGGCGACCCCGAGCGCGGCTGGGCATGGCAGGTGCCGCTGCTCACCCTGCCCCAGACCCAGTTTCTGCTCATGAGCGCCACGCTCGGCGACGTGGACGCGATCGCACGCAAACTCGAACGCATGACGGACGCCGACGTCGATATCATCGCCGACGCGCCGCGCCCGGTGCCACTGACCTACGAATACACGCTCCAGCCGCTTGAACGCACGGTGGAACACGCGTTCACCAACGGTGAGACGCCGATCTATGTGGTCCATTTCTCGCAGGACGCCGCGCTCGACACCGCGCAGTCGCTCGCGAGCGCGGGTGTGTCGAGCAAAGAGCAGCGCAAGGCGATTGCCGATGCGATCGCCGGAACCCGGTTCACCACCGCATTCGGCAAGATCCTACAACGCCTGCTGCGCAACGGCGTGGGCATCCACCACGCCGGCATGCTGCCGCGCTACCGCCGTCTCGTCGAACAACTCGCGCAGCAGGGCCTGCTGCCGGTGATCTGCGGCACCGACACCCTTGGCGTCGGCATCAATGTGCCGATCCATTCGGTCGTGCTCACTCAGCTCACCAAATTCGACGGCACGCGCATGCGCAAGCTGCGCGCCCGCGAATTCCACCAGATCGCCGGACGCGCCGGGCGCATGGGGTTCGACACCGAGGGCCTCGTGATCGCCGAAGCGCCCGAATACGAGATCGAGAACGCGAAGGCGGTGGCCAAGGCTGGCGACGACCCGAAGAAGCTGCGCAAGATCAAGCGCAAGAAGGCGCCCGAGGGGTTTGTGACATGGAACGAGGCGACGTTCGACAAGCTCATCGACGCCGCCCCCGAGACCTTGGTGCCGCATATGAAGGTGACGCATTCGATGGTGCTCAACGAGGTGGCGCAGGGTGGCGACGCGCGGGCGCGCGTGGCGCGGCTCATCAACGACTCCCAACAGACCGAGGAGCAGAAAGACAAGCTGCGCACCCGCGCCGACGAGATCTTCCAGACGTTGTTCGACACCGACGTGATCGAGGTCGTGGAGAACCCGGACGGTTCCAAGGATTACATGACCACCGTGGACCTGCCGAGCGATTTCGCGCTCGACCAGCCGTTGAGCCCGTTCCTGCTCGCGGCGTTGGAACTGCTCGACCCGGAAAGCGAGACCTATGCGCTCGACGTCATCTCGATGGTCGAAAGCACGCTCGAAGACCCCAAGCAGGTGCTGCGAGCGCAGGAGCGCCAGGCGCGCGACACCGCCATGGCGGAGATGAAGGCCGACGGCGTGGACTACGACGAGCGCATGGAACGGCTGCAGGAGATCACCTACCCCAAGCCGTTGGCCGACATGCTCGACGCCGCGTTCGACGAATACCGCCACGATGTGCCGTGGGCCAACGACTACTGGCTGAGCCCCAAATCCGTGGTGCGCGACATGGTCGAGACCGCCTCGGACTTCACGAGCTACATCGCGCGCTACAACATCGCCCGCTCCGAGGGCACATTGCTGCGCTATCTTTCGGACGCCTACCGGGTGCTCGCCCGTACGGTGCCGCCGGAAAAACGCGACGACCGGCTCGACGACATCATCGCATGGCTGCGCGTGGTCGTGCGCTCGATCGATTCGAGCCTCGTCGACGAATGGGAGAACGCCGGTGCGCTCGAGGCGAGCGCCGAAGCGGCCACGCTCGCGGCGCCGTCGGGCGCCGAAGCCGTGATCGAGGACCGACGTGGGTTCACCGTGCTCGTACGCAACGCGCTGTTCCGCCGTGTGCAGCTCATCGACCTCGACAAGCCCGACGAGCTTGGCGAGCTCGACAAGGAATGGCATTACGGCGTGCACGAATGGGAGGACACGCTCGACGCCTTCTACGACGACCACGAGTACGTCAACACCGACATGAAGGCGCGCAGCGGCGCGTTTGTGACAATCGACGACCGACATGAGAAAGACGAGCACACGTGGACCGTGCGTCAGGTGCTCGACGATTCCGATGGCGACCACAATTGGGCCATCACCGGCGTCATCGATCTGGATGCCTCGCAGGAGCGCGGCGAAGTGGTCTTTCTGGACTACGCGGTGCGCAACATGCTCGAATCGGTGTGAGGTCAGGCCGCGTCGAGTCGCCGTAGCGTCTCGGCACGGTCCACATCGAGCGCGGGCCATGTCATGTTCATGTTCTTCATCGTGGTGCGCAGCAGTTCGGAAACGACGATGCGCGAATACCATCGTTTGTCGGCCGGCACAAGGAACCATGGCGCGTACGGTGTGCTCGTGCGTTCGAACACGTCCTGCCACGCCTGCATGTAATCGCCCCACCGGTCGCGCGCGTCAAGGTCGCTCGCATCGAACTTCCAGTATTTGCGCGGGTCGTCAAGCCGGTCGATGAAATGCCGGCGCTGCGCCTCTTTGCTCGAGACGAGGAAGATCTTGATGATCGAGCAGCCGCTCGCCACGAGGTTGCGTTCGAATTCGTTGACCTCCGCGTAGCGGGCCTGCCACACCTCTTCGGGGAATGTGCCGTAGACGTGCGGCATCACGATGTCTTCGTACTGCGAGCGGTCGAATATCGAGATCCACCCGTGCGATGGCAGTTCACGGCGGATGCGCCACAGGTAATGGTGCTTCTGCTCCTCGGCGTCCGGGGCACCGAACCCGTGGTAATGGATGCCCATCGGATCCACCTGGCTGAACACATGGCGTACAATGCCGCCTTTGCCTGAGGCGTCCATGCCCTGCAGGATGATCAGCAGCCGCCGGTGGTCGCCGCGCACCCCATTGGCGTACATCAACCGCTGGTAGCGTGCGATTTCGCCGGCGCTGAGCTGGTTGAAGCGTTCACCGTCGTCCTGGTCCCCCTCGAACCCCGGCGTGGCCCCGGCGTCAAGCTCCGTCAGGAGCATGCCACTGTGGAAGCGCAGCAACTGCGCGGGCGGCAGCGTCCACACCGAACTGAGCATCTCGCTGGATTTGGCCGCCAAGGCCAGACGCTCGGCGACCTGCGTGCTGCGGTTGGCCGCGCTCGTGCTGTCCTGAGCCTTGCGGATCGTCTTTCTGATCGCCTTGCTTCGTTTGTCTTTCGCCATGGCACCAGTGTAGTCCTTCATGGCTCGCGTGCGCGGCCAGACCCAATGGTCGAGGCCGTCTCCCCCGACACAGGAGACGGCCTCGACCAATATATGCCATGCGGACGTATGGGCTACTTGCGCTTGCCCTTCCCCTTGCGCGGGTATGGGAAGCGGGAGTGCCCGGAATCCTGATCGGTGTGTCCCATTCCCCTGTGGTGCACTTGGATCTGGCTTTCCGGCTGGGTCTCGTCGAATCCCTGCGCATAGCGGGTGCGGCGCCAGTTGTGGATCGAGGCGTTCGAGCCACGGTGATGCACGTGGTAGGTGCGCTGCGCGCCACCGAGCGGGCGTTCCTCGCGCGCCACGGCGATCTGGTTAGCGTTCGACGGGTCCATGATCGCGATTGGCGCTACCGGCTCCGCCTCGGTGGGGGCGAGCGTGCGCTTCTGCATGTGCGACGGCAGCCATTCGGCCAGACGCGAGAGCAGCCAACAGACGATGAAGTAGATCACCGCGGCCACCACGAGCGTCTGCAGGATGTCGAAATACATCGAGCCGAGTCGGCGTGATTCCTGCAGCAGGTCGGTGTACATGATGATCGAGCCGAGCGCCGTGTCCTTGAGCACCACGACGAGCTGCGTCACGGCGGCCGGCAGCATGGCGTAGATCGCCTGCGGCACTTCGACGCTCATGAGCGACTGCGTGCGCGTCAGACCGAGCGCCACGGCCGCCTCGTGCTGGCCGTTGGGCAGGTTGCCGACGCCGGAGCGCACGAGCTCGGCCACCACGGAACCGTTGTAGAGCACAAGCGAGATCACCACGGACCAATACGCCGGGCTCGGCAGGTCGAGGAACGCGAATGCACGCCAGAAGAAGATCATCATGATCAGCACCGGCACGGCACGGCAGAATTCGATGACGACCGCGCACACATTGCGCACGACCACATTGGGGATGAGCCGGCCGATGCCGAACAGCAGGCCGAACACCACCGCGCCGATGACCGCGAGGAACGTGGCGCGCAGAGTGGCCCACAGGCCGGGCAGATAGAAATCGCTCCATGCTTCGCCGTCGAGCGCCGGCTTCCACAGCTCCCAGCTGAGCTGGTTCTCGCCGTTCGGCGGATTGTACAGACGGACCAGGATGAGCACGAGCACCGCGAGGAACACGATCGCGGCGATCCAGTTGATGACGCGGATGCGTTTGCGCATGCGCGGGCCGGGCTGGTCGAAGAGCAGCGCGCTTTCATTGGATGCAGCCATGGGTCACCTCCGTACCGCGAGCTTGTTGGACAGGTATGTGGTCAGCACGCCAATCGGGATGATCAGGATCACGTAGCCGAATGCGAAGATGAGGAAGATCTGCACGATCACGTCGGGGCGGAACTCGATCATCTCGCTCATCAGCGACGACGTTTCGGTGGCCACCGAGGCCGCCGCGGCGACGGTCGAGTTCTTGAGCAACGCGATCAGCGTGTTGCCCAACGGGGCGACCGAGCCGCGCAACGCCTGCGGCATGATGATCAATGTGGCGGACTGCATGAAGTTGAGCCCCATCGCACGGGCCGCCTCGGCTTGGCCAAGCGGCACGGTGTTGATGCCCGAACGCAGCGATTCGCACACGAACGCCGCCGTGTACAGGCTCAGGCCCACCACGGCAAGCCAGAAGAAGTTCGTGTCGAAATTGTCCGAGAAGCTGATCTTGAGCTGGGCGAACACGCCGAGCACCATGAACACCATGATGATCGTCAGCGGCATGTTCTTGAACAACTCCACGTAGCCGGCGGCCACGCGGCGCATCGACGAGATCGGCGAGATGCGCATCACCACGAGGATGATGCCCAGGATGGCCGAGAAAATCGCCGACCAGAACGTCAGTTCGAGGTTGACGAGGAACGCGGCCGGCACATTGTACGACTGGAACAGTGACAGGAATCCGTCCATGTGATCACTCCCCTTCGTCCGGTGTCGGCGGGTTGTACTTCGGGTCCGGCCTGTATCCGGTGCCCTTCGTGTTCGTCTCGATCGCGCGTTCCCATTCGCCCGTCTTGATCATCTCTTCGATCGCGTCGTTGATCTTCGTGGCGAATTCCTTGCTGTCGGCGTCCTTCTTGATGCCGACGCCGTAGTATTCCTGCGTGAACGGCTTGCCGACCACCTTGAGCTTGCCGCGCGAGGCCGCGGCCAGACCGGCGAGGATGATGTCGTCGGTCGTCACGGCGTCCACGATGCCCGAAAGCAACGCGGTGGCGCATTCGGCATAGCCCGGCTGCTCCATGAGCTGCACTTCCTTGGCGAACTTCTCCTTGACCACTTTGGCCGAGGTGGAGCCGGTCACTGAGCACAGGCGCTTGCCGTTGAGGTCCTGCGGGCCGGTGATGCCCTTTTCGTTGGACCGGATGAGCAGGTCCTGGCCGGCCACGAAATACGGGCCCGCGAAGTCCACGGCCTTCTTGCGTTCGTCGGTGATCGAGTACGATGCGAGGATCATGTCGACGTCACCGTTCTGCAGCATGGCCTCACGCTGCTTGCTCGGTGCCTCCTTGAACTCGATCTCGGCGTCGGTGTAGCCGAGCTGGTTCGCGATGTAGCGCGCCACATCCACATCGAAGCCCTCATAGGTACCGGATTTCTTGAATCCAAGGCCCGGCTGGTCGAATTTGATGCCGACCTTGAGCGTGTGGTCACTGCTGCCCGACGCCGAGCCGCAGGCGGCCACGGACGCCACACAGGCCGTTGCGCACAGCGCCGCGACCACCCCGCGGCATACGCGGCGCAATGTTGTTGTTCTTACCATGTGTCTTCCATCTTCCTTCAGGCTGACCGGTTGAGCGGTCAGTGCGTGAGAATCTTCGACAGGAACTCCTGGGCTCGTGCCGTCTGCGGATGCTCGAAGAACTCGTCGGGTGTGCCGCGTTCCAGGATCTGGCCGTCGGCCATGAAGATGATCTTGTCGGCGGCCTTGCGCGCAAAGCCCATCTCGTGCGTCACGCACAACATGGTCATGCCATCGTGCGCGAGCTCCACCATCACGTCGAGCACCTCGTTGACCATTTCAGGGTCGAGCGCCGACGTGGGCTCGTCGAACAGCATGACCTTGGGGTGCATGGCGAGCGCACGCGCGATCGCGACGCGCTGCTGCTGGCCGCCCGAAAGCTGCGACGGCATCTTGTTGGCCTGCGAATCGACGCCCACACGGGCCAGCAGGTCCATCGCTTCGCGCTCGGCCTGGGTCTTGTCCATATGGCGCACCTTGATCGGCGCGAGCGTCACGTTCTCGAGGATCGTCTTGTTGGCGAAGAGGTTGAAGGACTGGAAGACCATGCCCACTTCGGCGCGCAGCTGCGCCAGGGCCTTGCCTTCCTGCGGCAACGGCTGGCCGTCGATGCGGATGACGCCCGAATCGATCGTCTCGAGGCGGTTGATGGTGCGGCACATCGTGGATTTGCCGGATCCCGAGGGGCCGACGATCACGAGGACCTCGCCCTTCTTGACTTTGAGGTTGATGTCGCGCAGCACATGCAGGTTGCCATAGTGCTTTTCGACGTGCTCGAGTTCGACGAGGTACTTGCCGTCATCTTCCCGGGCAGCGTCCTGTTGTGTTTCATTGAGTATTGTCATAGAGGCATAGTGTATGGCGCGCATGTAACAGGCGGCGCATAAATCCGCTTTGTTCGCTCACCACTAATTTTTGTCGCGCCTGCCCCCCTCGACGCGCGCTCAGACCGCCTCTTCTTCGTTCACCAGGAACTGCGTGGCCTCGGTGAGCGCAGTCACGCGGTCCTCACCGGTGAATGCGTGGCCCAAATCGGTGTAGAGGCTCGCCTCGCAGTTCGGCATAGCCGCACCGTAGTTGGCTGCGACATGTGGTCCGATCACGGCGTCGTCCTTGCCTTGGATCACGAGCGCCGGGCCGTGGAACATCGCGGTCGTCTCGTAGATCGGCAGCATCTGGGCGATGCGCACGGATTTGCCGGCGATTGTCTGGCCTCCGGCGAGCGTGATCCGCCGTGGCACGCGGTTCACGTCGAACGGTGTGCCGAGCAGTTCGCCGCGCAGCGCGTCGTCCTTGAGCGACGCGGCCGGCGCGAGCATGACGAGCGTGTGGATGACGTCGGAGAACATGCCGGCGGTCATGCCGGCCACCACACCGCCCTGCGAATGGCCGAGCAGCGATATCTCCAGCGGGTCGTAGGCGTCACGCACATGGTTCAGGACCGCGATGGCGTCTTCGATCTGGTTGAATACGTCGGAGTCCTCGAACGCGCCTTCGCTGCGGCCGCGGCCGTTGAAGTCGAACCGCACGCATGTCATGCCATGCGCGGTGAGAGCATCGCTGATGTCCTGATAGAGTTCGCCTGGTTTGACACCCATGTCGCGCAGGAACCCGTGCATGCAGATCACCACGCGGTCGTGCGTGGAACCCTGCGGATACTCCACATGACCTTGCAACGTGAGTCCATCACGCGCCACGGTGAAATCTTCGCTGACGACCTGTGCCATACTGCCTCCTCGACTGCCTGCAAAACCAGTCCCATCGTAACGACGCCCCTCGGGGCCACGCACGGATTCAAGCTCTCAGCTCACAGTGGCCCTGAACATTGTGGGAGGGCCCCATCACGCAGATGCGTGATGGGGCCCTCCCA